>Ga0307517_10001030_pt1 | contig 47265 bp, 57 predicted proteins | sample 23_EM_MG_FD_194515 | JGI IMG/M metagenome (GOLD analysis project Ga0307517, IMG submission 194515) | Populus trichocarpa ectomycorrhiza microbial communities from riparian zone in the Pacific Northwest, United States - 23_EM | ecosystem: Host-associated > Plants > Roots > Unclassified | place...
GACTCATCCCGATAACCTCGTCGATATGTCTGGACTTTGCATCACAAACATCGTTCTTGTCGCTCGATTCACGACCAGCACTGCTCCTCGCCCCTGCACGCACCTGGCACCCTTCCGTCGGACTCGCGATGTGGAACCAGGCACGGCAGCGCGCGCACGAGACAGGGAGCACTGTCCTCTGGTGCGACGGTGGTGAAGGCGGATTGAGTGGCGTCATTGGCGATGGGTTTGAGGAACCATTCCAATTCGGGGAGGGTTCATGGACCAAGACCATTGGGCTCACCTACCCATTCTCGGAACGGAAGACAGTGTTCACGTCCACGTGGGTCGGGAACCTCGGGGGGTTCATCATCGTTTGGATGCTGACCGGCGGAGGGTTGGTGGTTCAGACGATGGCGATGATCTTCCGCACCCGTACTTCACTTCTCGCGTGGAACATTGTGAAGTTGAAGCAGGCCATTCATAGGCTCCTCCACCGAGAGCAGCACGGTGATGTGGAACGGGGAGAGGAGAGAAGGTTGACTGGGGGTGGTGGGCAGAGGAGTGCAACCCTTCTGGATCTGGATGACGACGAACGGGAACAAATCCGTCAGCAGACCCCGACGTACGGTGCCGTGCAGCGTGCATGAACCATTCTTGACGTCACCTCAAACCCGTTCCTGTCAGTTCCTTCCCTCTAGTCCAGATTCCTCCGCAGTGGAATGCCCATCGGATCTCACACCTTGAATTTCGATCCAGGAATACACAATGTTGGATAGCATCCCTTTCACGTGTGCCAAGAGTGGACAGGGAAGACTTTTGTACCTCAATGCGGATTGTGTTTCGAACGAGAAAACCTTGTTTCATTGGCGATCAGTGTATTGTACATGACGATTTGACTTTGTATGACATCTACAACGTTTAGCCTATCCTATGCGAGAATGCTGTAAGCGGCCAATTCCTCAAAAGCTCTGCACTTTCGCATGCTCCGCACAGTTCTGTAAAGGGTAGGCCGTTGATGTTGATGCTGATGATGAGACAGGTTTGGTCATTGCTGGGGGCGTTGAGCAAAATTTACTTGCCCAAGATCCGTGAAAACAGGTACCCACCTGCCCCAGACGCGGGGAAGAAACCCACAAGATTATTCGCTCCAGCGTGGGAGCAATGCGCCCTCCGCTCGAAGGCGGCTCGGCGATCGTTCGGTCAAAGCGGTGAATCCTACCTAAAGTGACGGCCACAACCGTGGTTCCGACGGCCGTAGGTAGGCGAATCCTTCATGTTCCTAGTGGAGAGAAGCGGAGCAGAGCTCAGGATGCAACAGCTACAGTCGGGATCATTTGGGCTGGGGATTGTTCCTCGCAGCCACGCGCGAACAGGGTGGATGTAATTTCGCCCACCGTCAGCGGTTAGCATTTGGAACGATATCTGTCACGGTTATTTGGTAGGGATCAGGAGCGGTAATTTCCTGGTTTTGGGGGCGATGTGAACGTTTCTGGGGGACCACCTGAGCAAACGAGGGTTTGAGGATCGCCGACCCTTTGGATATGAGATCATGGGATGGGATTATGAATCTTGTTTTCTGATGCCGCTCTCCACCATGATCCATCGAAGGTGGCTCTCGAATTGAAGTCTATGAGGTATGTGCCCCCAGTCGTGAAATGAAGCAGCCGCTCTGAATGGGTGACCATAAGCGAGAGGCATTGTAGGCCGGAATGGCCCCGGATCAGAGGGAGATGGCACGCCTAGGCCTTAAGGTGTCCAGGGAGGCACTGGGGGCGAACAGGGACCGTTTTCCCCCTACTCTTTCACACCTCGAGGTGTCGGCGGTAAGTATCTGGCTTAGCCTCTATCGCGCAACGCACGAACCACAAGTATCCTTCATTCAAAGGTGAGCCTTTCATCTCCCTCCTCCCTTCCCTTTCTCTATAACCCCCTCCGCCCTTTCTTCTGCCACTCTCCGTTTTAAACAGCAAGCGAGCTAGCCTCCGCGGCCTTTTCCCCGTTATACCATCTGTGATGTATACCCCAACGAGCATCCTGCCAGCCAGGATCGTTCGCAGCCTCAAAGGCTCCAAACGCGCCTCGAAACACTCTTCTGCCAATGACAAACCTGCGGTGATCAACGAGCCTCTTTCTTCTGTATTCGAAGCAGACGAAGGAAAGTCGTGTTTTAACGACTTTGAGGAGATCACCTACGACGAAGTACCGCCGGATCTCGACCACGAAACTAGTACACTTGATGCTCGAAGTCTATCCCCCTTGACTCCTAGACCTGAGATCTCTACCCCGTTCGCGCTCTCCCATCACAAACCCGATCACCCGCGTCTCCACCATCCGAGGTCGAAATCAGTCTCTCATACACTTCCAGAGCTTTCGTTATCCAATTCCTACTCGCGAAGCTCTTTACCCCTGTCGCCTCGCTCGAGACAGAGCCAATCTAGATCTAGACTTCATCTTCCAGTCACTTCCACCGATAGCCTTCTCTCCGAGTTTCCGAAACCCCCAACCCACGTCCCTACGAGTCCTTCCCTTCACATAACCCTCGTCAACCAGCCTTCCGCAACTGGTGTGCACCCTTTTGTTTACCCGTTTGAAGTGGACTGATTCGTCATCTCAGTAGACTCTCGGACACCCCGTGTACGGGGAGAGGTCCCTCAATCACTACAGGACCCAAACACACAACTCCCATCTCCACCGTCGACCCGCCCTCCTTCAATATCTACTATCGCGCCGTCTGACTCGCGGAGCACCCTCACATTTTATCGTCGATTCCAATCATTCCGATCTTCACTCAGGCTCCCACGTCGTTCTAATCGCAATTCCAAGCACGTTGATCGAGGTTAGCCCCGTGCCTTGTCGTTTGTTTACATACACGACATTCTAAGCTATTACATACCCCTTAGACTCTGTCCCAGCTAGTGCTCCTCCACAAGTCACTGGATTCCATTCACCCCCCGGCGTCGTATCGGAGCCAATCGACCGTTCACAGGAAACTCCCGTTTCTCCGACTTCGTGCTCGACGGTAGTCCCTGTTATCACTGTTCAGCCCGATCCGGAATCACAGGAGAAAGAATCAGATACAGCGGTACCATCGCAATCTGAGTTTCTACAACCTCCACGAATCACTTACGAACGTGTCGACCCCCTTACACTAACCCGTTCTCCGTCCGGTTGTCCAACGCCCGAACTTGATTCATTAACCGGAACTCCTCTTCCCCCGCGTTCACCCTCTTGGTTATCTCGGAACGTTCAAGATTACCAGTACTATCCTAGCGTTGAATCTCAACAACCTCCGTCTCCCCCACCTCTGATCATCCCTCCACCGGTGCCTGTTGGATATATCCCACCGCCTGACTCAGCATCACTCTCAGAGGAGGAATTTCAAAGGACACGCATTCTGCACACCCCTTCCAGACCTTCAACTCCTTCACGTCATTCATCCTCCCACTCCCCCAGATATAGTTCGGACCGGCGTTCCTCACTTTGGAAAAGTAGATCATCCACTGTCGTTGGCCAATCTTCCCCCTCGTTTTTGCAGAGGTCCAACAGTTTTACTCCGGAAGATAGCCCGGCTTCTCGCGAAGGTTTACTTTTCGTCGACACCCTCCCAAGAGTGAGTGCAGATCCCGCGTGTGTTGGTGGTGGCGATCGGCCTGGCCCTGGGCTGATATTCGTGTCACTTATCTAGACTTTATCTGCTCCTGATCTTCTTGCGGTTCCATCGAGCGATAATCCTTCCTTGCTAACTCCCATTGACCTCTTCCACCACACCTGTGAGTGTTGTTTCCCGTGATCCGATGAGCGCCCATTTTTCTCATCAGCACGTGCTCCCACGGGTCTTCCAGATCCGTCACAACCCTCTACTTCGACCACTCCACCACCACCACCTCCAGATCCCGTTCGGCAGCAAGAACCCGTCGCCAATCCAGATCCTCTGCAAGAACCTGGACACGAGTTTTTCGTCCCTCCGCCCAGGAACCAAGACGTTTCCCACGATCAATTCTTCCAACGACTCCCTCACCATATCATTTACACCGTCATCAACGTTCTTCTGAGAGAAGCCTCGCTGTTTTCGCAAGAGTATACCAGAATGTCCGCCGTTAATATTTTTGGAAAACCTATGGAGACCGTCGATATCGGTCAAGAAATCGACTATGCCGGTTTTGAGTGGTTTAAAGACCCTCCCCCTCCTGCTCAGATGGTGTGTGTGATACTTTATTGAGGAGTCTGGAGAGTTTACTTAACCTACGGTTACTGCGCTATCCAGACCAGTCCTGCCGCCGCTGAACCATTTGTTCCTCAACCTAGCGTTATCGAACAGAATGAGATATTCAACTTTGCGCTCAAGTCTGCACCAAGCGTCTTGTACTCAAAGTACAAACAATTTGGACAGGTTAGTTTGACTTTCCCAATTTCACTGTGATCGCGTCTGAACTTGAATTTTCTTATAGCTTGGGGTGTTAGCTTGGTGTGCAGAATTCAGCGAGATGATTGACGCGCTTAAGCAGCTCGGCTTCGAGGGAAACATGTTCGTCGCCACGCGGGAGCAAGCCCTCAAGACGTGCTCGGAGGTCCTTCAACTCCATCTTGATGTCAAGATGCAAATCATCATTATGTATCTCTCCTCGCAGGTGCAGAGGTTGAGAAAGTTCTTGGGTGGTGAGATGCAGTGGAACGATTATCCCACCCCTAAATTCCCCCTTCCGCCGCAAGAGACTCAGAGGCAGTAATTTTTTTGCGTGTGTTTTCCTCCATCCCCTCCTGTCTCCTGTTGTCCGTTGCCACCGCAATCTTTGAGCTTTCCTGCTTTGCTGTTGTCATTATCCCTCACCCTGGGTTTCTTCCCCTTACATTCGTAGCCTATCACCGACCATTCCCACTTGTATGCCACCATCCCGAAACCACCGTACATGTTCCCAGTTTTAACCCCCAGTTTCTTCCATCTCTCCCCATTTCGTATGCGTCTGCGACAGCACAACCGACGACGTCTGATGTCACCCATGTACATAGTATACCTGTCCTTCATGGGTCCTTCGTTTTACCCACCTCGAATAAAATTACATACGAGACCTCGTCCGGAATTTTGGAGAATTGCCTTTACTCGACCGGAGGGTCAGCGGTGTCGCGGTTTAGTCAGCCATTCTCCACTCGCCGTCGCTCGACGAGTCAAGCTTCAAGCTTCAAAACCAACCTCATCTCCTCAACCCTACGATGGCAGCTCAGCAGAAAGAGCTGCCCAGTTGTGAGCATAGGCTACAGGGTCATCCACCTAACAATTTCGTGAAGTCATCAAAACTTCATCGCAGCCGGGAAAAGTGAGCTGCGTCTACTGCGCAACCTACTCGAGGATACCGTAGTCCTTGCTGAAAAACCTCAAGCAAACACCTGAACTGTGCTCCTCACCGCGAAGCCGCCGGCGAAGACCAGACGAAACGAGAAACGAGGACTCGGCACTCAAAGGCACTCTCTGGCTCGAGTCGACCTGAGGTCGCGCTCTTTCGTAACTGGCAGTCGGGAATCGAGCCCGAAAGCCTCCGTGTTGATATATAATAGATCAATTATTTCCATTAACGAAAAAGACGAGTCTGAGTACGGGAGGGAAGATTGAAGCGGGCATGGCGGTGAGGGGGTTAAGATGTGGATGGGCATATTGATACACGAACAACACAGAACAAAAAACAGAGAGCGAGACAAAGAGATAAGATGTCGGTCGGGCCGTATGAACGACCGCATAGCTAGTGTAGAAGATTTAAGTAAGTCCGGGGCATTGTAAGGTGGTTTGGTAAAGAGGGTAGGAGGCGGCACATGAGGATGGAGCTTGCCTGATACTAAAAGACCCCTGAACCGTGTGCGCAAAGTATAAAGGGGGGGGGGGTGAACAAATGAGAGCGAGAAAGAGCAAGCAGGGGCGGGAAGAGAAGCGGAACGGGGCTCGGGGAGGGACAAATTCAAGAAGTCGTCTACCAATATGGGGCGAGCAAAGAGGGGTTTCAGCAAAACCAGATCAAGAGTTTCGTGGGGAAATGAAGCATTAAGTGAATAAAGAGGTTGTTGAAGTTGATTAGTACAAGGCGTGTGTGTGTGTGTGTTCGAGCTATCCGTTTCTCCACTTCAACGATGATGCACGATGAAATACGTCCTCAACCATCGTTTACCGCGTCGCCGCAGAGACACCGGCTAACTTTGCCCAGTACTCCCTCGACGCCGGGTCGTCTAGAGTCCTCAATGACTGGGGCAACGGCGGGAACTGATACTGAGCCGGTCGCATCGGTTCAGGTGGGGGCGCCCTGTGATGCGATCCATTCGATTTCGGCTGGGACCCCGAAGGGAATGCAACCCCGTTCTGTTGACCCGAGGGGTGTTGGCTCTGGGCAGGCGCCTGTACGACAAAATAGGTCTTGCCAGAGCCGTGGGTGTTCGGATAAGGGTGAGCATCTTCGCGCCTGTCGAGGTCGCCCCCGGCCGACATGGGACTCGCGATGACGTTCGAACCCTCCTGGTTGATTGACATGCTCCGACCTTTCCAGATCCTGTCCATCTCCCACATTTCCTTCGCCCTCAGGTCGTTGAGCATATGAGTCGAAGGAACTTCCGACGTTGGCCGTGAGCTAACTGAAGCTTTTCTCTCATGATCGTGTTCCCTCGGGAATGACTGTTGCGACGAGACGGTAGACCTTCTCGTGGGGTTGGCATATTCCGAGCGGCGATACGCCTCGGCCATAGAAGTCCTCGTTGGGGCACTGGAGGAGCTGGACGTTGGTGTAACCTGGGAGGATCTCTGCTTCTCCCTGGCCTCCTGCCGCAGATAGCTGTCCCTCGACGACTTCTCCCGCCTACTCTTGCGGTCTTCTCGTTCACGATCACGATCACGCTCCCTCGCTCCCTCGAGGCGTCGGCTCTCCCTCCGATGATGACGCTCTTCAGCGGTCTCCTTCCTCTGACTCCGCTCATCCGTGCTCTCCCTCCTCTGATTCCGCTCATCCGTGCTCTCCCTCGTGCTCTCCCTCTTGTGATGCCGGTCATCCGTGCTCTCCTTCCTGCCCTGGTGGCGTTCCTCCCCGTTCGTCTCACGGCTGGGAGTCTTGTGCCTGGATGGGCGGGAAGGGCCATTTATGTCCCTCTTCTTCTGATCTGCGTTCTCGACTTCCCAATGCGCCCCATCTGCCAAGAATGTCTGTTGTCCCTCTGGGTCGGGGCCAGAGTAGCTCCGCACAAGTCTGAACGTCTCCGTCTCGCGAGATTTGCTTGAAGTAGAGTTTTTCAGCCTCTGGGAAAAAGATTCGGCTGCTTGGGCCTTGACGGTACTGCTGGCAACGTATGGAGTGCCAGGATTAACATAGAGTGACGCCCTAGAAAGGGGGGAATCATCGGTCAGCTCCTGAGTGTTCGTAGGTGGCGGAACTCGTGTTGGAGTGGGCGGTGAGGGTGGTCGCTGTCGCAATTTTGTTGCGGGAGGATTGGGGGACATCGGGAGTGGATGAGGTTCGAAGCGATTACCGAGTGGGGAGTCTGTGACGGAAGGTGTACCCTCAGTGGGGATCGTTGGGATGACACCAGGGAGAGAGAGAACACTCTCGGCGGGGATAGAAGCCAAATGAAGCCTCGTAAAGAAGGGTGACTTGGATGGTACAGGAGGTGGGACATCATCATCTTCCATCTTTGGTTCAGGCTGAGGATCAGACTGGACTTGTACCAGAGGTATGGAGTTACGGATCTGACTCTTCCGCCGTGGAGGAGGAAGTGTTGGTTCTCTCGGAGGTTCGGGAGCTAGTTGTGGGGATTGAGGGGTTTCCACTGTTGGACGCAAGGTATGCTGTGAAAGGGTATCAACGTCGTTGGTGGGTAATGGTTCCTCTATCTTCGCCGGTGTAGTCGTGGTAGAGGGGGCGTCAGGATTCGCAATGGTAAGCTTTCCCAGCGTCATGGGTGCTTCAATATCGACGGATATCGAAGAGCGAGTTTCGGCCGCATGCGCGCTCATCCGAGGAACAGGGGAATCTGCTGGTGTCTCGGGTTCTGTTGTAGTCTGAGAGGTGACGGTAGCCTTACTTTGTCTGTTCTTCTCGGGTGAAGAGGTTGATATCCTTGCGGATTTCCTGTCCGCGGGCTCAGCGGGCTGAGGTTGCGATTGCCTCTTTGGCTGGAAGCTTGTTCGGTTCGTGGCAATAACAGAATCCGACTTGCGGACGATGCTGAGTTTGCGAACTATCCGCCCCAAAATACTACCCCGTTTCTCCTTTTTCTCCATCGGGCCTTGGGTGGTCTGTGATCGAATGAGCGGTCGGTATGTGATAAATGACGGGCGGGATCCACTGGTCGAACTGCGCTTTGACGATTGTTTCTTCAATGTGACTGGGCTGTCATTTGCTGGGCTCGTAGCAGACTGGGGTTGAGATTGAGTATCGTCGCCAAACAGACCCTGGAAAGGTTTTCGACGCTTGCTCAATCGACGAGGAACACCGATGGTGCTAGGGTCGATTGTTGGGGGATGGTGTGACAGGAGATGGACAGCCGATGTGGACTGGGAGAGTGGGGAAGGCGCAACAGTCTTGTGTCGTCCAGTGCCCGCAGAGAGGCTCGCCCGCCTCGTCCGAGGAGGAATACCGTTCTGCTGGTTGAGAGGTTTAGAGACCATATTCTAGATGGTGGATTGAGATGAACACATGTATCCAACGTGGCGAAGAGAACCGTACCTCGCGACTTTCCATACCCTGACGGGTTAGGCCAACGTCATACGGAGATTGATGATGCCATTGCTGACCCCAAGGATCGGTTCCATCCATGAGATCGACTTCATCGTGCGCGGTCTGTGAGGTCTTTCGAGATCTGACCTTGACTTGCGGGTCACTGATGCGTATTTGGGATGAGTCGGGGGTGGGGAGGGGCGATCCCGAGGGGGTACGGCTTGGGCCTGGCGCCCAGGTCGAGTCCTGTGAGTGTGTGTGGAGGGAGGCAGCCATGGGCGGGAAGGAGGGAGAGAATATGGATGGGGTTCGTTGGTCGCTTTGGGTCTGGGGAGGGTGTATATGGTGGTTTTTGTACCATCTCGGACCGGTGGGGTTGTGTATTGGGTGTCGGGCTCTGAACTGAATGAGGGAAAGTGTTGCCCACTCGAGTTCTTGTGTCTGCCAGGCGGCACCCTCAGGCGAAGCGTCCGGGATAATTGTCGGGGAGGAGTCTTCGCCCAGTCCGAGACTGACCCGGGACTGGTTGTTCTCTGGGCCGGGCAACGCGTCGTAGGGAGAATGGACGTACTGAACACCGTCGGTGTCGGTGTTGTCCTCTTGCGGTTTGTTGCCAGACGACTTTGAGTGGGTTTTCCTTCCCCAGAGGGAATTCCCCCGGACGAGCTTCTTTTCGGCCTTTCTCTTCTCCATTTTGTCGTAAAATGCGTTCAAAACATCGAGGGAAATGGGGGTGTTCGGGGAGAAGCGATTGCCTTGGGACTAATGAACGAGGGCGTCGGCTGCAGTCATCATGTGGCTGTGGACGGCACTTACCTCTTCGTACGGTTCCGCCAAGAACCTCGCATCTTGAAATGCATTTGCGGTCATTTTTTCATCGAAAACGCAGCGAGAACGACAAATAGATGGGTGTAAGTACAGGCGGTGTACGTCTATGCCCTAGTCTACAATCCTTTCCGGAACGAATCTATTGGAGCGCGGCGGGGTGTAACGAGCAATCGTTAGCTTTCTGTTCCTTTTACAGTCTAAAATATCTTATCCGCCGCTTAGGTTTGAAATTCGACTCGTTCACCGCATTCCGGCGATTTTCGTCTTCTGCCCAGGATCCGAACATGCGCATCCTGGTCCTTGGTAGCGGCGGCAGAGAGCACGCCCTCGTCTGGAAACTCTCCCAGTCAACAGCAGTCGAAAAGATCTTCCTCGCACCGGGCAATGGGGGATCGTATCAGGAGCAGAGGGTCATCAACGTCGACCTCAGCATCGCCGATTTCCCTGCCCTCGTCAAGTTTGCGACAGGGAACGAGGTGCGACCACGTTCCTTCCGCTCTCCACGACCCTAACCTTGATCAGGTTGACCTCGTGATTCCTGGTCCTGAGCAACCCCTCGTCGATGGTGTTGAATCCCATTTCCGCAAAGGCAAGCACGATTAACAAAGGAATAGATCCAGCTCGTCTTATCGCCTCCAGTTGGTATACCCGTTTTTGGCCCATCCCAAAAGGCTGCTCGCATGGAAGGCTCCAAGGCTTTCTCCAAGGCATTTATGCAGCGTCATTCAATCCCAACGGCAAAATTCCGCGTTTTCAAAGCCGACCAACTCGAGGAGGCTATCTCTCATGTGATGACATGCGGGTTCAAAGTAGTCCTCAAGGCTAGCGGTCTTGCTGCCGGAAAGGGCGTCCTCATCCCAGAGACCACCGATGAAGCCATGGCCGGTCTTCGTGAGATCATGGTAGACAACGTCTTCGGCGATGCCGGTAACGAAGTCGTGATCGAGGAACTGCTCGAAGGGCCAGAGTTATCTGTGCTGGCTTTCTGCGATGGCTATACTATCGTTCCGCTACCCGCAGCTCAGGACCACAAACGCATCGGTGAAGGGGATACCGGGCCTAACACCGGTGGTATGGGAGCTTACGCTCCCGCCCCGATTGCTACTCCTACACTCATGGATCGTATCCTCAAGGAGTCCTTGCAACCGACCATAGACGGTATGAGGAGAGAAGGCAAGAGTGCATCCAACGACACACTTCGTGTTCCTTCCTAAAGTCAAATAGGCTTCCCATTCGTCGGTATTCTGTTCACTGGTTTCATGGTAACAGAGGATGGCCCCAAAGTCCTCGAGTACAACGTGAGGTTCGGAGACCCCGAAACAGAAGCCCTGATGCTCCTCCTGAGTGAAGACACCGACCTCGCTGAAGTCGCCTTGGTATGATCGTAAAATCCTCTCTCCCTCGTGTGCACTCTGACAATTATCAGGCATGCGCTGAGCACAGATTGGATTCTGTGAACATCAAGACGAAGCCGGGTTCTTCCGTCTCCGTCGTCCTCGCTTCTCAAGGTTATCCGGGAAGCTATCCAAAAGGAAAGGAGATCACTATCGGATCCGTGCCCCCCAGTGAGTCAGCTAGATCATTTGCCCTTCATCGGTTCATGGAATCCCTGCAGGCGCCGTCGTCTTCCACGCTGGAACGACCCGATCTAACGATAAAGTCGTCACGTCTGGTGGACGAGTCCTAGCAGTCTCAGCACATGCCGAAACCCTTCAGGCAGCATTGGACGCTGCGTATTCCGCAGTTGAAAACATTCAATTCGACGGGAAAACGTACCGTCGAGATATTGCACATAGGTTATTCTGATGTCGGCAAATGCGGCTTCCCACTTCTCACATGTCGCGCTTAGGGCACTTCGACCTGCTTCCGTAGAAACCAAAGGTTTAACCTACGCGGACGCAGGGGTGTCTATCGATGCAGGGAACTCCCTCGTCCAGCGGATCAAGCCTTTCGTTCGTCGGACGCAACGGACAGGGTCGGACGCAGAGATCGGCGGTTTCGGTGGTGTTTTCGATTTGAAAGCAACTGGATACCAAGATCCCGTGTTAGTCAGCGGAACTGATGGCGTTGGAACCAAGTTACACGTTGCGGTTGAAGCTGGTATGCATGGAACAGTCGGTAGGTCTCTGTGGAAATGCCCACTTTGTGAAACTCACCAAAACATCACAAGGTATCGATTTGGTGGCGATGTCTGTCAACGATCTTATCGTCCAAGGAGCGGAACCGCTCTACTTCCTTGATTACTTTGCTTGTGGTCATCTGGACGTGAACCAAGCCGCCTCCGTGATCAGCGGTATCGCAGAAGGTTGCATACAATCTGGCTGCGCTCTCATCGGTGGGGAGACTGCCGAGATGCCAGGAATGTATAAAAAAGGTCGTATCGCCCAATCAACATAACCTATTTTTAAAAGACCTATAGGCTAACGCTTCGAACACGTATTAGGCGATTACGATCTGGCAGGGTTCGCAGTCGGCGCAGTCGAACGATCTCTGATCCTCCCACGCCCAGATATCTCGATCGGAGATATCGTCCTCGGTTTGCCCTCCTCCGGTGTCCACTCCAACGGATTCTCGTTGGTCCGGAAGATCGTTTCGGTGTCCGGTTTGGAATATTCTTCATCCTGTCCGTGGGACCCGTCCATCACATTAGGGGCGGCTTTGTTGGAACCCACCAAGATCTATGTCAAGACCATTCTTCCTGCCATCAGGAAGGGTCTCTTGAAGGGCCTTTCGCATATCACCGGAGGAGGGTTCCTCGAAAATATTCCCAGGGTCTTGCCAAGCGGCACAGGGTGTTACATCGACGCCAGGGCTTGGGGTTTACCTCCCGTGTTCACGTGGTTGATGAAGGAAGGTGGAGTACAACCTCTGGAGATGTCCAGGACGTTCAACAACGGTATCGGAATGATCTTGATTGTCGGTCGTGACAAGCTGGACGAGGCGATCCAGACCATACAGGCATCCGGCGAGCGAGTGTACAAGGTTGGAGAGGTGGTCGCCGGGGAAGGAGTTGAGATGCGCAACCTTGACGCTTGGTCTTCGTGAGAACGTGACATACAACACTAAACCTCACCAAAAATGTATCAGAGTGAAAGAATACAACAACGATAGAAGGCATATATTTTCGTGTGTTGTGTGAGTGTGGGGCCGGCATATAGTATAGCGAGAGACGACGAACGAGAGAGATGACAAACGAGGGATAGAGAGAAAATAATAACAAGCGCATAATGAAAAGGTGTATGCAATAGAGGATGCGAAAGGACTTTTGAGGTGTACGTGAGGGTGTGTGGTTGCGAGTTGAGAGAGAGATCGGATAGAACAATACCGTGGAGAGGATAGGAGAACCTTGTCTACAAACGTTGTTGGAACACATTAAGAGCAGGCAAAACAATGCAATGTAATCGGGGCAGAGTAGCGTCCAAGAGGGTGCGGGAAAGAAGGCCAAGCAGAGACTAAAGATATGTGAGAGGAAAATCCGCAGACAAACCCAGAAAAGCGAAAGAGCGAGAAGTGGGGGGGGGTTAGGCGCCAACAGAGACCTCCTTTGTAGCGCCGTTCACACGGTTGGTAGTGACCGCAGCAAACGAAAGGGTAATTTTCTCGACGGGGGGAGTAACGCTAACCTCAGAAGCAGCCTTGGTGACCTAATATGAGAGATATCAGCTAGTATTCAATGACTGCGCATGGGTTTGCTGACTTTGGAAGCGTCACCGTTGACGTTTTGTTCGGGGGATGAAATGGGGCTATCTTCCTTGGGCCGGAAGGGAGGTGGAGCCTGCAAAACCTGAGCAGCAGTGAGACCGTTCGGACCGGGAGATTTAGGCGAGTTGTTGGTAGATGTTCCGCTCAGCGTAGGAAACTCATCGGACGTGGGTACTCGCTGAACCTTGCCGACGTTTTGCTTTTTACCATTTGTGTGAAACCCGTTCTGCTGACCCAGCTGCTTTCGCCGTTCCGATGATTGCGAGCGGCTTGAGTGACCGGTGTTCGGGTGGGCACGGTTTTCGTCCCGCTGATTCATCAGTTGGTAAGATTGCCGGCGTCTGAAAACGCATTACATACCTCCTGCACGTTCATCCGTGAGAACTTTTCCTCGAGCTTATTGGTGAGACCGTGCAATGGGTGGCGAGTTCTTGGTCCCACGCGACCAGGGCCGAAGCCATTGTTCTCGGGGAGAATATGAGGGAAACGGCAATCATTGCTGAAAGTTTTGCATCAGACCTGAAAATTTTAATTAAAACTCTTTACGAAACACTTACCCGTTTCTACACCTGCCCAATGGGAAGAAGAGACATGCAGGCTTTCTCGAGGGATAGGAGTTCTTCCGCAAACCGGGCCTTCGGAAGCCAGGGCCGTTCGGAGGATTATGGCCACCCACGAAGCCCTCTTCGCCAGGATGCGAGGGCGGAGGATTCTGAGGCAATGACCCGTCGGCTGGAATCTGAGGAGGATATCCGGTATCAGACGGGGCGGGGAATGGAGGAACGGGGCCCTGCTGAGTGCTAGTGGGGTAGGGTTGGGGCGGACCCTGTTGGCCGGGTGGTGGAGGAACCTGATGTTGGGGAGGAACCGGTCCCATCACAGGAGCCTGTCCTGGATGCGATGGGTACGGACCAGGAGGAACTGGGCCGTAGTTTACAGGTCCAGGTCCTGGGAAGCTGGCGCTAGGAGACGTAACAGAATCGGAACTTGTCCTAGTGTGCATCGGAGGCGCCTGCGGGCCTGGAACCGGGGGGTTGTGGGGAGAAGTCATATTCATTCGGTGGACTGGAGACTGGAATGGGGGGGAACTCGGGTAGTAATTTTCTGGGGGGTAAGGAACGGCACCCATAGGGTCGTAGTGGTGGGGATAGGGAGCAGGAATGGACATGTGTCCATACCCTCCTGGGCCAGTTGGATGCGCGAACAAACAGGACGATCCATACCGACACGCCGGGAAGTATCGGCAGGGAATCATACAGGCGATTTCCGGGGGAGGCAGATTACCAATGCTAGGGTCTCCCGAAAGGTGCGGAGTGTAGTACGGCATGGCGCCATCAGGGAAAGGCGGCGGAGGGCCGGGATAGTAATAGGCGCCCGGTAAAGGGTAGTATGCCTTCGGAGGCTCATTCCCACCCTCGTGTGAGTACATCTGTTCCTGCGGAGCCGACTGTCCTTGCACCTCGGCCCTGTATGAGCGAGACTGGAGGGCATTGTTAACCAACTCCTGGATCGCAGGATCCGTGGTCAAGCTGACCAATGGAGTATTATGGTTGGCGGTGTGTGTTGGATCAGCGCCTATAAAGGGGTGTGAACCAAGGTGTGATGAGCGTCCATGCGAGGTGACCGACCGTTGTCCAAGAGTGCCCGAACGATTTCTACGTGTCCCTTTTGAACGGCCTCAATGAGGGGCGTGTTTCCACTGTGATCTACGTGGAGGCACGAGTCAGACGCCTAGAATGTCATCGGGGTGGCGATCGAAAGAATCCGAACGTACCTGCGAACTCGATGTCTGCCGATGGCCCACTCTGCAATATGGCGAGGACAGCATTGAGGTCACCCTCAGCCACTGCTTTTAGAAGGGGAAAGGCCATTATTTTGGTGGGGAACGGTGTAGAGGGGAAACGGGCAAAGACCAAGACGCGAAATGGAGAAGAGAGGCGGAAACTGGAGCAGAGGTGAAAGCGACGTGGACGTGGTGTATCAAGGAGCGAGTCGGTCGGTGCCAGCGGAAAATTTGCCGAGTGAGCAAAATTTACTAATGATCGACTGGGATAAAATGAGTCGTCGAGCGCAGACCGAGCCGGGTCACGCCGCTCCGTATGGTCGGAATGACAAAATAAACGTTCCGATTGGTTCGGGCGAGTGTAAACGAACGGTAAGGTAAAGTACGTCGACCAACTTCACTCCATACCCAGTTTTGCCCGGAGACGTCTCACCGGCTCGCTCAGTTCGCCCTCTGGAAGCTCCAACTCCGGGTGCGACGGAAGCGACATGAGGAATTCGGCGCGTTCCTTCACATCCTTGCCTGTGTGGACAAATAACACCGAACAGTCATCAGCACACCTTCTAAACTCGGAAGTACAGCCTAAAACCCGCCTTCGTACAACGCTTCGTAGACCTGAGGTTTCCGTCAGTCAAACATGAGGCGCATAACTTTAAACTACCTCACCGAATTTGCAATCGGTAAATTCAGCCCGAGGTCATCGATTACGCTTTTTAGAGCCTTGGTCGTTGCTACACCCTCCGCAACGCTCCCGAGGCTCTTCACAATGTCCTCGAGTTTCTCACCTGCAGCCAACCTCCTCCCCACGGTATAGTTCCGACTCAATGGTGACGAACACGTCAGTATCAAGTCGCCCACACCGGCAAGTCCCAAGTAGGTCAATGGATTCGCCCCATATGCCTTTCCAACCCGGGTCATCTCACTCAGCGCTCTCGTTATGAGTGCTTTGGGCTCGTCAGCGGCGTAGCGTGATCAATATACTCCACGCACAAGCTCTGGTGTTATTTTCGAACCCGAGTCCTTCGGCGGCTCCCTGACCAAAGTTAGATGGAGCGTGCGCTTGATCCTTGGGAGAAACTCACTGCGACAATGGCGTACACGTTTTTCATCGCACCTGCCAATTCAACTCCAATGGGATCATCGCTGGTGTAACTGGGAGGGTCTGAGGGCCGGAGGCAACCCAAGCAAAGAACGGGTCATACCAACGGAACCACGGCTGGTGGAAAACTTCGGCGGCCCTTTGTGCTCGCTCGGGTGTTAAAGATGCGATGGACACGGAGGTGGGTTGACGTCGGATGACTGCAAAGGTATTTGTCGGTTGTCTTACACACCTCGTTTCAAATCTTACTTTCTTTTGCGAACGACGGCCCGGACTAGATGTCAAATTAGAATCATCGAGGCTCTTCCGAGGATTCACTCACAAGGAACGTGGCAACTTTGGCAACTTCTGGCCCCAACTCATCCGCAATGATCTCTAGGGTCATGCATTGTGTGCTGGCTTCGATCCCCTTGTTGACGAAGATCAGGAGGGGGAGTCTTTCGACGTTCAATATCGGCTTCAATGCAGCCAGGTTCGACCTTTATAGCGCGCTGTCGGCCACCCCGCACGCATAATCACGCACTGCACATGCACGCACCTGATTCCTTCGGTGGGGATGGCGAACAAAAGGACGTCAATTTTGTTGACGAGGGCTCGGTTAGGGAACTCTGGCCCCACGGCAGTGATGTGTGTCGAAAACTGGTGGTCGGTCAACTGGTGGATACTACGGTAGTGCTGATTAAAGTGGTCGCAAAAGTCCTTCGAGCGGCTCCATAGGTACACATGGTGTTCGGAATCACCGAGGTGATCTGCCAGGCATAACCCGAAAGAACCAGCCCCGAGGACGAGGATAGATTCCACTGTCTGCTGCATACTTTGCGTGTTCCAATGTTTAGACCTTTTCGAGAAGAGCGACTGCGAACAAGCAAATGGTCGTATGCGTAACGGTAGCTTACTTAGCCTGAAGTTTGAGCGGATGATGGAGAACATACGCCGGGGTCGTCGGTGGGAAGCTCCGTGATTCACATACGGAAATAGCCACGTTTCCTCTCCGGTGCAGTGCCACCTCCAATACCCCCCACATCCGCGCCCTCCTCTCCCCCCTCCGTTCTCTCGATCCACACGGTCCCTCAGTATGCCAGTTCAGGACAGGACGAACGAGTTCAGAGCTTGCGTCGAGTCAATCCGCAACCGATCCACAATTTCCTCCAGAAACGCCGAACAGAAGCAACGTCTACTTCACTCTCAAGCAAAGGACTCGCCCAAGAGCGAGTTCACCAGGCTAGCCTCCGCTATCGCCAAGGATATCAACACCACAACTATCCGCCTTGGAAAGCTGGCCCAACGTGAGCGCACAGCCCCCGTTCCCGGTCCCTCCTCGCTGACGGTATCCCACAAGTTGCTAAGCGAAAGACTTTGTTCGACGATCGTCCTGTGGAAATTAGCGTACGCGAACGACTCTTCCGCCGGCGAATTGTCAAGTAACGACCATAACGACAGGAACTCACATACATAATCAAGCAAGATATTGCTGGGATCAACAAGCAGATCGCCGCCCTTCAAACTCATGTAAAGCAACAGAACGTACAAAAGTCAACCAAGACCCTGGAAGGAAAACAGGTTGATGAGCATAACAACAACGTTGTTATGTTGCTCCAGAGCAAGCTGGTCTCCACAAGCATGACATTCAAGGACGTGCTGGAGGTTCGGACTCAGGTACTTAAGGGCTCAACTCTCCCTTCGAATTTACTGTTAAAACAACTGCACCTCAGAACATGAAGGAGTCGAAGGACAGGACGGAGCAGTTCATGCATACTACCTCTGCCGCAGCTACCCAGGCAATTCCAAGTAAGCCACTCCTATGGTCGTTCACCAAACTCGCAAGTTAACTGCTTCCAAAAGATTCGTTACTCTTCAACCAACGAGGTGGACCTGACGCTACCGGAGATGGTAGCTTACTCCGGTACGACAAGAAAGGCAAGGGCCGCGCACAGCATAATGAGGACATCCTGGCGATGGACCTCATTTCTGCTGAGGAAGGGGCCCCCAACCAGAATGGGGGTGCGTTCATGCAGATGCAACTCGTGGAACAACAGGTCAGTGAGACGTAATTCAAGTAATCCCCGCCTCATTCTTACCCGTAACGCAGGATGATTACATTCAAAGCCGCTCTACTGCGATTGAATCGATTGAATCCACCATTGCGGAACTGGGCCAAATATTTTCTCAATTGGCCCAGATGGTGGCAGAACAACGCGAAACGGTGCAACGAATTGACGCCGACACCGTTGACATCGCGGCGAACGTTGGCGGGGCACAACGGGAGCTGTTGAAATACTATGCCAGTATCTCAAGTAATCGGTGGTTGATGCTCAAGGTTTTTGGCGTGCTTATCGTTTTCGTAAGTTTTCCGCCATAACCGTCACAATGATACTAACTTACTTCAGTTCCTGTTGTTCGTTCTCGTTTCGTGACGGCACCCACACCGCCCGCCCGTACCCTTATTGCACTTTTTATGGGACCTCTTCAGTGGACCTTTCGTAGTTTAGAAACACAATGCAATTCCTTCATTGTCTTAATCGACTTTTGTTTGTCACCAAGGAAGCTGGAGCCGTGGTCGGGATCAACGGTCACGTGCAGTCGCGCCTGTCGTTGTGGCCATGTCGCGTAGACGCTTATAAAGTGGGCATTTTCGACACGACCGACCAACTCATAACATGCCTCTCTTCCCCCAGTCTAAATCTCAGTCTGAGATCGTCACGACACCTGGTGACCTTCTTCTCAGACTCAATGACACCTGCCGCGCTGGCGTATTCAATTCATTTGTATTGCGGAGGTATCTCTGCCCGGCTCTAGATGCTTTACCCGCGGATCAGAGAGCCAATCTGTTCGCGATCCTACAAGAGGCGGAGCGGTCTGTCGTGGACGTGTCCTCACACTTTGGCAGACTCGATCTGAGTGGCGAGGACAGCGACGGTGACTGCTACGCTAGTTCGGATTCGGATGATGACATCGTGGACCCAAAGAAGACCACGAACGTACGACTCACGGAACGGAAACTTCGGATCGAGACTTTGATTGGAGCCGGTACCCCCGAAAATGCATCAGCATCCGAGCTTGACGAAGAGGTTCTTTCGTGGTTGCCGATTCTTTGGCACCTCGGAGTGGAGGGGGCTACAAACGCTGGCGAAGTCCTTGCCGCTCTTCAGTTATGCGACGACGTCAGGTGTGTAACGTATGCGTGAGAGGGTTCCTTCTCCCAGATCCTCACGGCTTTCCTACTAGTCCGCGGTGCTCCAGCTCGCTGAATTGCACAATCACGAACATCAAAAAGAGATCCGTATATTCAAATACCGGGAATGTGTCGGAACACGTCGGATGGATACGCAGAGAGCTGTTGTTGAAGAAAGCATCAAGTGGAGATGTATCCCGCGTGCCACCGCTACTATCTGAATTGCAGAGTGGCGATTTACAAAGGATTGTACAGTGGCTCCCAAGGTCCACCGTGGTTGATGGCACGTCTTCTTTTTTTGTCAAATCCCCACACTCACCCTGCGAGACCGTTGCTAATCGTTACATTTTTAGCCACGACAATTATGGACCTCCACTTGGCTCACTGGCCGGAGGCTGTTCGCAAGATGGCCGTTCATTTGAGGGGGTTGGTCGAGGGTGTGTTAGAGAAGAAGGCTGCGACACTGGTGGAGAGGCACAACTCAGATGAGCAAATAGAGACTTATGCTCAGGCAGTCGACAGCGACCTTTCCTCGTGACGACTGTCGTCATTTCCGTCAATCATCCATTTCAGTTGGGTGATCGCATGGAAGTAATGGCGACGAGAGACGTTTCACCTTGTAGTAGTAAGTAAAGCCGACCCGTTCGTTCCTCACCGGGTGAACCGGCGAGTAGACATACAAATGACCTGCACCCCTGATCCCGACCGACGGCGCCCCCGTCTCCGGAACGCTCTCCCGCTTCCTCGTCTCGTCGCGACCGTTTCAGCGATCATCACCAATCCAGTGAGCCTCTCGCCAGTTGCTGCTCTTCGTTCTAGTCTCCATTTGGGGGGGAATGCCGATCACCTTTTTTTTCACTTCCTCCGACCTCGGTTGTCATACCGGGTAAACCACTCAGTTTCTGGTGTGAATTTTCTCTTTCCTTCAGCCAATCCCAAGTTAACCCCACAATGTTCTCCTGCCCGCATATCAATGACGTATGCCCCCTCACTCCCCGCCCATCTATGTGGGGTCAGAAAGAGCATCTTAGCTGGTCTGCTTCCAAAGCACCCTGATTCAAACGCCCACGCTGTCGTGAAAAAGGCTGCATCAGAAGCCACCTACCTTCTATCGTTGAAGTGGGGCTTCATCCTTCCCACCGGAGGTTGTGAAGGTTATCGCGTCAGCAGCTGCGAAAAATATCACCCTGTGCCTTGGAGCTTGTTGGAACGCCACCGGTTGTGGTCGCGGACGACGTTGACATCGACCTGACGGCAAAGCGAATCCCCTGGGGGTGAGTTTCGTTCACGGATCCATGGCTCACGCGCAAGGCCTGGACGTTCCTCAGAAAGAAACGGAATAACGGGCAGCCCTGCGTTTCTCCCAACTACGTGTTGGTTCCCGGGAATCCGCAGGACAGATTTGTGGCATAAAGTCAAATTACTCGACCTATTTCCCCGGCGGAACTCTGGACACTCCGGACATGAGCAAAATCGTCAACGGGGATCACCACAGACGGGTACTAAATTTATTAGCGAACCCCGAGGGGCGAAAGATACTTGGGGGTGGCCATGCCAGATCAATCCTGCGATTGACAGGTGACCGACACGCTCCCCGGGCGACCTTTAGTCGACTGGTCCTTGAGCTGCCCCCCGGAGGCGTCGGGAAATCTGGACGTGAGTACAGGATCGTCCGGTCAGCTGTATCGCCCGGGCTGACGAGAGTTAGATGGAGCATAGAGCGGAAAGCACAGCTTCGATATGTTCACCAATAGAAAGTCGTTCATGAATGCACTGAAAACGGGAGCATTACATCACTTCCAAATATACGGTAGTTTATACAGGTCCTGGGCTGTTCTAAGGTTCGCAGGACACGACAAAAAGTGCATGCAGGTGATTAATACACTGGAATCGCGTTCACACCGGTTCCCTGATCTTTTGGCTTCGCCAACTGTTTCCGTTTCTTGGGGTACTTTGATGCCTCCTGGTCTTCCACGGTGGGGACCGACCACGTCTTCTTGTTGCTGGGAGCCTGACCGAAACCTGACGTGGTGGAATATCGCTGAGGACGTTCGAGGGCCCTCAACTCAGACCGGTCGACCTCGTTTGCCTCCGTCGCAGCAGCTTTGTGTTTCCCTATTCGACGTTTCTGGGAGGTGGAGGTCAGCGAGGTGTAAGAGTAACGGGATGCGAAGGCGCGGTACTCTTTGTTCGTGTAAGCCTTTATTCCGCTCTTGAAGTTTCTTGACGCGGTGCTCGCTCTTCCCTCCTCCACCGGCTGTCAGTTCGACATTGATTTTCCTTCCTTCAATTTCGGAGTGATGTAATCGTAAAGCTTGTTGCAGGGCCTTCTTATCATTAAATTCTAGAAACGCATATCCTTTCGATTTGGACGACGGTTGGGTGGTCTTAGGTGTAGGTAATCGGACAGTGGGTAGTGGATCTAACGCGAGCAAATGAGTGATGGGGAACTCGAGCCTTAAGGATAGCGTACCGCAAGAGGAGAAATGAGAAAGGATAGCATCCTTTGTTGTAGAGTACTTCAAATTGCCTGCAGTCGTCGCCGGTGAGCCCCCCTCCGGACGCAAGGTATGCCCGAAACGCACCAATAAACAAGATAAACCGTTGCGGTTGCACCTTCTTCTTCACCTCTACCGTCTTCTGATCGTCGTCATCCTCGACACCCGATTCCAGGGTGACCGTTGGCTGGGCCTTCGACTTCTTAAGCGGCTTTTCCTCCACAACCTCTTCACCCTCCCTCTTCCGCTTCTTCGAGCCGTTAGGTTGATGTTGACGCTGGCCACCACCCTCCGCCTTGCCTTTCCGACCGCCTGACCCATCCTTCGCAGAGATCTCTTCAGCCTCCAGCGGTAGACCCGCAAGCCCAGCCAGATCTTGATTCTCATCAATGGGGAAACCCAGGGCATCTTCGTCGTCGTCGTCGAGGTCCTTGTTCTTCTTCTTGCTTGTCTTCTGTCGTGTTCTGAAAGCGAGTGCCTTCTTCTGCTTCTTGGTTTGTCTCGGACCAGGTTGTGACATTTTGCCGCTCCTTATGAGGGGAAACGGAACGGGGCAGTGATCGGGAAAAAGTCAAGATATGAGCGTCTACTTGATGCGGAACGCGACCTCCGCACTGAGGGCATGCGAGTACCGTTCATTTCGCACAACCTGGAAATCGATGGTAGAAAGGTGATTATTACAGTACGACGTGCAGTCTATACCATCCATATAATGCGATACTAGATACCAAAGAACGCGGTGGGCGGGGACGAGGTGTCGAGGATTAATTGACCGACACGTTGTCGTAGATGGTTCCGTTGACATTGCCCCCCCGCAGCGAATTCTTCACGTTGTAGATGAACTTCTCACGACCACGCCGGAGGTCTTCTGCTGCCTCTGCAGATGATAAGAGGGTCGGTGTCAGAAAAAGCTGGAACCCCAAAATGCAAACGCCGCACCTTTGTTCAGTGGGTCGTCTGCGTTCGGCTCCAAGAACAGGTATTGAAGGCCGACCATAACGGAATTGAGGTTCAGCACAGGCTTCCAGTCCTCCCGCAGAATGTTCAAGCACACGTTTCCCTCCAAGTCCACGTTTGGATGATAGATCTGGGATCGGATAAGAAACGGGGTCCTTAGGTAAGCCTGTGGATACACACCTTTTGCGTGCATTTGACCTTTGGAGGTTCGTGGGGGTAGTTGGTGTTGATGACGAAGGAGAAGACGAAGGCGCCACCCTTGTACATTCCTGTGAGGATCACACGAGCGTTGGTCAGCAACGTGGAAACTTTTCAATTGCTAGCTTCCGCCGAGTATCTTGAAATGTGGTGAGGGACAGCCTATCGTACCTTCGTCTGGGGAAATGGTGAGTGTGAAGTTGAGGAGATCAGCGGGATCTGGGAAATTGGTCTGCATGGTCGACGGGAGGTCGAGTTCTGTCAAGTCTGTAAAATGTATGCGCCTGAGTTCCGTTTCTGCCGGAGGGACGTAATAAACGGACGAGACTCACCTTTCTGGACACGAATCTGAGCCGCACTGGTCTTTGGCTTCTTCTTGGCGGCCGCCTCCTCGGTCTTCTTCATGGTCCAGATCTGTGGTGGGGTCAGTGCTGGAGCGGGTGGCGATGAAGAGAGACGTGCCCTGATCATCGTGTGTGGATGGTGGCGGTAGCGGTCTAAGAGGGTGAGTTTGTCGTGAGTCAAAAGCGCGGTAGGCTGTCCGCCACCCACTTTCCTGATTCGGATGTTTCTTGAATTCTCCCGAAGGAATGGCCGACTCGACTACAACGCTCCCCACAATCGACATCGATGTATTCCGTGCTGGTGGTACCAGTGTTCTTCTTGAGTGAGGCCAGGTCAGTCCCGCATCGCAGCGTACTCCGGGGCCGCCAGAAATAACTCCCGCTCGATCAGGCTGCCACTGCGATCGTCACATACTATTCCCACATCGTACGGGACTCCTGGGTGAACGAGGAGGACAGCAGCACCTTCCTTGACCTCGCCAAAGATTACTTTGCTCAGCCAGTAGAGCATCTCAAGGCCGACGAGCATCTGGAGTTGAGTTATCTGGTCGGCGTACCCTGGAGAATACCGAGAAGCCGAAATGTGCCGCCGATTCGCTTTGTCCCAAGGTCATCGCCCGTCTAGACCTGGGGAGCAGCCGCTTGACATCAGTGGTTTTATGGCGGACGGCTGAGCAGCCGCTTTTCTTGTTGTGAAGGCGCAAAACACGGTCCCAACCGCCCATCATAGAACAATGGGATCAGTCAATGAAGAATGCGTAAGGCCCCCATGTTCGGCTGTCCTGTGCTCAGCGTTCATCTGACGACATTCAAGGGTCGAAGGTGTCGCAGCCGTGATTACAATTGGCCTCAGTATCCCCACCAAAACCTTTTTGGAGGCAGGGGGATACGAGTGAGCGTCCTTTTCTACATTCATACCATCAACTACCCACTGGTAGACAAAAAGATCCCACCTTGCTCCAACTGCATTTGACCTCGTCAAATACGGCAAAGAAGGACACCATCCTAGCGGGTTTTCACACGGACCTCAACTTAACTGTCCATGGGCGGTCGAGGTAGCCTGGGCTTAACACCTGGGCAAGGAACACAAGGAAAAGGATCCCCGTCAATCTACCTACTGCTGGTAGTTATCTCCTGGTGCAATCCGGGAAGCGGCTGGAACATATCACCGGTGACCTTGTTAGGGCTGGATTCCACGAAGTTGTCGTTAACAACGTCACTTTGAAGGTACCGTCAACGTCTTGCGCTAATACCGGCGCTACATACGGGTTAATGAATTACCAGACCACCGAAGCGAGAATGGCGCAATTTTCGGATCGTCCACCGATCTGAATTTCCTCAACATTTTTCTGGACTCTCTCCGCCTGTTCCCGAACTGGTGGCCAACGCACATGCACCATCAACCTAGGCAGGATCGATGTGGAAGAAGACGCGATTTATCAGACTTTGAAGGTGGGGCAGCTGGTGCGGGGGTGCGTCTCTCCTCTCAAGGTGTCCCCATCACTGTCGTGCCGATACAAACTGTGGCGCCCAGTGAACCCAAGCCATCGCGTTGATGGCATAAAGTGTATGAGTAACGGCGGCGTAATACTTGCCGGGCAAACCATGCATTCTGGGTTCGTGTACACCTCAGTTCGCGTATAAGAGGCGCTTTGGTAGCAATTAGGTAAGGCCCTCGGACTTTCTTCTGGTTTCTGCCTCCCATGGCCCTTTGTGCTGCATGAAGTATTGATTATACTGATCGATCGAGACGATATCTTACAACTTGCTACCGGCAGAGGAGGGCAGGGAAGCGGTTGTAATATCACCGCGATGCCGCCCTCCATTCTTCATGGCACAACTACGGGCGGAACGTCCTAGTAAGGGCCTAGAGCGTGAAACAGGCACACCCACCCTTGGGACCAACCGGCGATCATGGAGGGTCGGGTGTGGCTGCCCGAACGCAGTCTGTCCAGGGCCCCAACTCACGCATACACTTAGCTTGAACGTTGAACCTTGCCGAAGATGGTATGGCGAAAATGTTGAATGGAAAAGAAGAAATGAACCTGTTCGCAGCCGCTCTCCTTTACCTGACACTCCCCCTTTCTCCCCGCCGACAAACATACCATGACTGTACGGGATCGCTACGTTGCGTAAACGTCCTGGTTCTCCCGCATATAAAACCAAACTCCCCCGAAGTCGACACCCCCCCCCACATCCCATCGAAGAGATCGAATCATGGCAAACACATTCGAACGAGGCCTTGATACCCCACAGGTCAAGTTCGTGCTCAAATTCTTCGACCACCTCAGTGCTGGAAACCTCGACGCCGCATTCTCTCTCTTATCGGACACTATCATTTACGAACTGTGGCCAGCATCTTTGGCCCATGCACCACGCACAAAATCCGAATACAGGGCGTTTTTGGATACGAATCCGGACCGAGATGTAAAGGTGCCGTCATTTCGATATGACCGTATTCATGTCCTTGCCGCGCTAACCCGTATCTTCAGTTCGAGATCATAGAGATAGTTGAATCACCGGGGAAAGTTGTCGCTCATGTGAGTCGCTGGTTTTATTCCTTCCTCTTCATTCTTTAACTCCGCCGAGTCAGGTGACCCCTCTCACCGTGTCGCTGACCGGAGGAAGATATTCCAAGGAATCTTGTTACATCTTCACTCTCGGCACCGACGGAAATGGGTTGAAGACGATCCTACACATCAAAGAAATCGTCGATTCCAAGACTGCGACAGATATTCATAGGGTGGAGAGGGATAGGCTCCTTCAGCAGAACGCGTAACCCCCCCCCCCCCAACATCGACCTCGCTCATCTGTAACAGTATAATGATTTCTCGGATGGTTCTCTCGTGCATCATTCAGTCTGACATTGTAGAAGTCCCCTCACGGGATTCGTTATTACTAATTAATGTGCAAACGATTAAAACATATACTGCAAAGCGAAGCAAGCGAAAGCATTATGAGCGCGAAACCTCTTCCCCCATGTCAGTACAAACAAAACTCCATCACTTCAACTTCGGCTTCTTCGCGGGTTGTCCATTGGTCTCCGCCTCTTTCCTCTTCTTCGACTTGGAGATGCTCAACAACTCGTAAAACCTCTTCTTCACCACCATAGCAATCTGACCGACTTCAGAATCTGCACCGTTGAACAGGGTGGCGTTGTGGATCATCAAGTCGATGTCAGCCTTCACAGTGTCCACGGAGTCGTACTTGTCGCCATCCAGTTTCTGTTTGATCGTGCTCAGATCCCGTGCGTCTTTCTTCGGGATGACATCGAAGTAAGTGGGAATCTGCAGCAACACGGGGTCGACTGGTGCTCGGAAGACAAATGAACTGAAACAAGCGGTTAATAGCGGGGTCAGTAGGAAGGGGATGAACCTACATGTCTTCTTTTATCAGTTGACTGAGAATCCCTTGCATGCTCCGCTTCTCCCCCCACTCCAGTCTCTTCTCCATCGCCCTGGCCCACTCCTTGGTGAATGCTGCCTCGACGTTGTCCGCGCAGATGTAAGGGAAAGTACCCGGGGGGTTGAACTGTCGGCAGTTACGGAAGACGAGCATCACATCTTCCTTGAAATCGTCCATCGTCTCATACTTGTTCTGGTTGAGGCGCTGGTTGATTGTACCAAAGTCCATCGGGTTCTTGATCTCGTCATAGTACCTGGCGGTGGCCAAGAGTCAGTTCCACCATCAACAAAGGCAATATAACAACAATCAACGAACGTGGGGCAGCCATCCGCTATAGGATCAACGGGCCGAGAAAAAATCGCGGAATCTGGAATCCTCTGCAGCGTCTTCATTACATCCTTACAACGCTTTGTGTTGACGGGCATCGACGCAGGAACCTTCGGTTTCGGACCAACGGATGCCCCTCTCCCCTCTGGTTCTTTCCCTTTTCCGTTGCGGATCGGTTCCGAGGGTGGTGATGGTCCAGGGCGTGTTGATGTTGGTGGGGAGACGGTGGGCTTAGGGGTCTTCAGTTTGAGCGTCATACCAGAGCCGTTGCGGTGGGGTTGGGAAGGCGCCGGCGAAGGGGTAGACGGACCACCGGCAGTCGAACCGAGTAAAGGAGATGGACGTTTCTTCAGCGGTGCCGCACTCGCCAATACGTCATCATCAGAGAAGGTTGCGTCCGAGGTTTTTTTCCGCTTCTCCCCTTTATTGCTATGAGGGACACCATTCGTCTTGAGTTTGACGGAAACCTTGGGCTCTTCCTTAACGGCCGGCTTTGGGGGTGGTGGCGGCTTAGAAGGAGTGGACTCCACAGGTGGTTTCTTGGGTTTGGCTGGGGTCTTGGCACCCATGCCATTGACCGGACTGTTATCATGCGTTCCACTCCCGATCTTCAGCCTGATGCTCGGACGCGCGCCTGCCGTCGGGGTCGACTTGTTTGGTGGGATCGATATTGTTTGTGCCTTTGAGTCAGGTTCCCTATCCCTGGCTGTTCTCACTGCAGGAGGAGGTGGTGGCGGCATGGAAGGATGGGCGCTCTTGTGCGACTCGACGGTCTTGTTGATGCGAGCCCATTCTAATCGAAATGTCAGCGATAGAGAAAATGAGCTAAAAGTGCTCGAGGCTGACGCTTATCGAAGAACTGTTCCAATCCAACAGCTTCCCCGTGAACGTAAGTTCCCTGGGGATTGTAGGTCTTCGAGTTGTTGACCATGAGCCGGAAATCAGCCTCGAAGCCGCCCCGGTCTTTGTAAAGGCCGCTGTTGAGCTTCGCACTCATGGTACTCAAGTCCATAGGGTTCTTGATGACCTTGAAGTAACTAGATGGTCATTGGTCAGCGTTGGCCCACAGATCGGTGGCCCGTGACTCACTCCGGGGCCCTATCACGGACAGGATCCACAGGTTGGAGGAAAAATCTAGCGCGCTTATGCGCTTGCAGTTTCTTTAGAGCGTTCCTGCAAGCACCCAAGTCATACACCGACATTCCAGAGGATTGAGGTTTCGGCACGGGCTTCTTCCTGTCTTTCTCCTTCTCCAGCTTCTGACGCTTGGGGGCGGGGATGACAAAGCTACCCTTTCGTTGAGGGGCGACGGGTGTTTTGGGGGTGGATTCCCGGTGCGGACCCGAAGGAACTAACTTGATCTTGGTGGCAGACGAAGTGCCCGCGACGGGACTTGGCTTAGGGCCGGTCTTCAAAATTCTTTGAGAGACAGGTTGGATCCTGACCACGGGAGACGGAGGAGCTTCAATCACTGGTGTCGGTGGCAGTTGGATCGTGATCTTCGGAGGGGCCTCCTCCCCGCCTCGAAGAACCAAATCGGCCAGCTTCAAGACCGCCCAACGGGCTTCTTGATCAGCATCGCAGGACCTGGGGTCGAAGGTCAGAATCACAAAGGTTCGCTCGGAGGAGATCACCCACAGAAGCAGGGGCATGAGAAACTCTCGGAGTACATCATTTTTCCCCACCTCCTTGTCCTTTCTTAGTGCCTTCAACATCAATTCTACGTCACTCTTCTTGTTCTCCTTCTTGTTCTCCGGTACTGAACCGTCCTCCTCGATCAACAGGGTTTCAGCGTCCTTGGATGATCCTTTCATTTCACCCACGTACACCAAAAGAGCAAGGCTGTGACACGCGTTGATGGCGACGTGTCTCCGAATGACACGAGAGGGGTCGCTGGCAATGATGGCGAACACATATTTCATGATCTTTGGGGTATACCACTTCGTCATCAGGAGGGCGTCGAAAGCCAACATCCTGACTTGAGTAGAGTTCCCTTCTCTGGGGGACCCGTCAGGAAGACGGGAGGCCTCATCCGCGTAAAACGCACCTTGTTAGCGGGAAGAAAATACGGGAGTCAACGGACATCATTCCGGCCGTGCTGAGCATTAGGTTGAACTTTGAAGCATGCAAAGTCAGCAGATGCCAGTCTATCGCGCAGTATACCCCTACCTCGAGGGCGGCAACCGTGACAACGTTATGGTAGGAGGGAATTAACCGGTCCATGTTACGGTATCGGTCCACTTCGGCAATCGCCTTGTGCATCAGCTCGGTGTCTTCAGCGGTTTGCTCCACAATTGTCTCCGACTGCGTAAGTTCGCCACGTTCGGGAGCTGTTGTGCAGAGCGTCGCGGCAGCCAGGGCGGTGATATTCGTACAGATGTAGAAGGCGTCGGAGTACTGGGCGAGGGTCAAATCAACGGGGTAAAGAGGGCCAGGAGTGTAATGCTCTTACAGGATTGGACGTGTTATCGTTGTACCTTAGCTGATCGATTAAGAAACGGCGGACAATAACGGGGGTTTTGCCATCTCCAAAACGAACCCGGGAAACGGCCTTGAGCAGACTCTTGCGAACGAAATATTCTGCTACATCCGTGAAGTCATTCGCCCTCGGGACATACGTGTGGTTGAACAGGTCCTGGCCCTGGGTTTCGGGCTCGTAACAGTAACGCAAGAAGAGTTTGAAAAGGTGAAAGAGGCCCAAAAACTCCAGCTTCTGGATTGCGCACTACGAGCGCGTCAATTTTAATCGCGGGATATCTAGGTTCGACTTACATGCACCAAAGCTAAAGCAGCTTCACAACGTATTCGGAAGAAATAATTAGCGACAAGCACGGTTTTTGTCAGGGTGCTGGAAACAATCGCCGTTGGGCGACGGGCTAGCGCACGCACGGCCTACGTTTCGCTCAGTATGGGGTGAAAGTTCGCAGATCAGTGATCAAACCTCAAGTTGGGCCACAACGTCACGGTCTCTCTGGAGTTGCGAGACCCACATAAAGTCCGGCTGCTCGAATCCGATGGCGGCGATCCACTCGAAATCGGCGTCCATGCGTATCCACTCGTAAGTTGCCCCAGACATGCTTTGTTCCTCTTCTTCGGTCCAATCCGCGACCTTCCAGTTCTCCCGCTCCTTCTCGTTCTCCCAGATCTCCAAACCAAACCCCATGTCAATCATCCCCATTGCTTCGGCGGCCTCGGCGTCTCCCTCAGCTGCCGCCTGCGCTGCCGCCTGGCGTGCGAGATAGCGTTTGGTGTTGCGGCGTACACGCTTGTACTTTGTATTGAATGGGACTTCATATCGCTTATACGGGGACCTTATGTCAAGAACGTGTTCATACGGCGTCCCATCTGCTTCATGGATCCGAATGGTCATTTGGCCCTGTCAGAGATGTAAAGTCAATGAAGGTGTCGTGAACAAAAGCCGTGCAGTTGTCTCACCTCGAAGAAAGGAACAGGTTTGTGGATAAGCTTGCTCCGGTCATTCTTCTCGTGGAAGGTGTGAGCCGGGCATTCCTGTTGCATCGAGATCTCCACGGCCATCTTCTTCCGATTAAACACCGCAGAGAAGCCAAAAGTTGGACAACCACTCCCGTATATCCACTGGTCCGCAAATGCCCTCAGGTCTACTCCACTAACCTTACGACATATCCGAAGAAAGGAGTGGGTGGAAATATAGAGGTTGGTGTCACCTACCACGCCCTCTAGGAATATCTTGTTGAGGACACGTGGAAGGCCAACAGAAGTACCGGACTTTCCAAGCTTGCGATCCAGGATATGCAAGACGAGCGGCGCTTTCAGATTAATGAAAGGTATCGCGGCAGCGTCCGGAGGTTCAGGGTTGTTCGGACGGCATATAGGGGGCATGGCACCACGATCCAGTTCCACCACGCGCTCCATATCCTTCTTCAGCCTGAACCTGTACTCGTTGTTGCCGAACAACTTGCACAAGAATAACCCGGTCATGTACAGTCCCAGTCCGTTCACGAGCCAGAGATCCGACCAGTTCTTCTGCTGCATGTTTACCCCCATCCACTGGCAGGCTAACGCATGGCTAAGACACAGGCGAGCCTCGTAGACCTGGTCGATTGCGTCCGGACCATGCAGGAGATCTGTAGACACAAGTGCCAGGGTCGCGCTATCAAATCTCTGCGTCGGTACCTCCTCGACAAACACGAGTTTGTATGAGCCGAACGGATATGAATTGAAGTGTGTCTGGTAGAAGTTCATGGCACCGCGCAAGAACGCAACAGTTGTAGCGAGCTGAGTTTCCTGACCTGGCAGACAAAAGGCATGCATGAGGGGTGGTGGTCGTGCGCTAGAAATCTCCTCAGCAGCATCGGGTGGAAGTGGTAAGACGTGGAATGGACCGGCTGAGAATGCGATGTGCTGGGCCGACGTAGGAACGAGGAGGCTGAACAGAAAGATGGTTTTGCTGGAGTTGTTGGGGTGCGCAACCTATCTCTGGATGAGAAAAATGTTATTCGTATTGCAACTACACGTACCTGCTCGACTAAATCCCCACTACAAACGACGACGGTTCTGTTTCGATCATCTGGATAGTCAAATTCATCGTCAAGCAAGCCTGGAAGTTCTTCTCGCTCTTCCAGATAACTCGGGACAATGAATTCAAACTCCCAGGCACACTTCGCGTAGACGCTGTCCACACAGGGAATCCAACATCGCGCGGCGTCCGGAGAAGGTGTGGTATACACGTGCGGAATCCGCTGAAATTTGGCACAGTAGGTCAGGGAATAAATGACTCGACATACGCTGATGAACGCACGTATGGGTACGAGTCGGTAGGAACGACGAACTGCACTCCATCGACTGGGTTCCGCAGACTATATACAATTTTGATCAATATTTCCTCATACTCTGGCCCTGAACTTTGGGTTCCTTGTGTCGAAGGTCCTGGGGTTTGTGGTTCAGGGGTTGAAGCTGTGGGGCTGATCAGAAGCGATAGGTGGTTAGGAACGAGTGAACACACTTTCTCCGTAGGCATGCCCGCGATCCTCCTTAGGCACCAGTCGAATAGGCACCTCCTTAGGCATCCCGATTGAAAGCTCTCCTTCATCTCCTTCAGCGAGTGCCGAATATAGTTTGCGTTTCAACTCAGAGAACCGGTGACAATCGGACGGGTTAGAGACGTTGAGGTTCGCAACTGCGTCATAGTGGACAAATTCAGCTGGATACGACGCGACTGTGACCGAATGGATAACTGCGGAGGGATGGTCGCTCAGAGAAGCCCAGTGGTGGAACAGGTACGGAGACGCGTACCACATTGCCTCGAATGAAGATGAACGGTCCGTAGATCTTTGGTCGTCGGGTTGATTCGCAATTCTGTATATCCCTGAGCGCGATTCGAGTGGCGTGAGGGTCGCAGTCGGCGCGCCAGCAGAGCGGGGTACTCACCCATAGTGCTCCCGCGAAATCGAGTTCGAGGACGACTTTTTGATGACTAGTAGAGACACAAGCAATGTCAGTACATGGGTGAGCATCCACAGGATGAAAGTAACGTATATCGTGAAGCCTCTTCGAGCCTGCTCCCGCTGCATGGTAGGTGATAGGAAACGGCGTTCGGAACGACGGTGCGGGGCGCCAGCTGACTAAGTGGCCGCCGAAGTTGACGAGAAGCGTTGTGCGCGATGGATTGGGCACGAAGCCAGCGGCTTTTGCTGATCTTGTGCGAGAAAGAGAGCCAAGGTTCGGATATCCTGTGGCTCGCTCGTTGTTGCGACCTGAGAGGGTGTAGTGGTGGGAAAAATCGCTCGAAATGGCAACATCAACTCGTGCCGGAAGCGGACGCGAGAACCGGCGGAAGCCTTTGTATCAAAACCACCTCATGTCTTTCTCCCTCCTTTCCAAGCGGTGTGAGCACCTCCCACTCCGCGTCTCTGCGACTTCAGTGCGTTACGCCGGCCGCAAGGAAGTCGTCGGCGATCCCCAAAAAGAAATTCTTCGTCGCGTTCTTTACCCGGCGAACATCCGGAACCGGGCCAGCCCCGTTGGCACTTGGCGGCCAGACGTTAGTCGCGTTTTACAGCGCGCTATTCCCTCTGTTCAAGCACACGAGACCATTGAACGTGCCTGGCTTCTTCACAAGCGCCACGCTCGATGGAAGAGGAACGCTGAGCTGGAGAGAAAATTCGAGTGTATGCGCAGGGCAATGGCGGAACTCGAGGTTGTGGAGCCCCGTTCATTCACGGAGGCGAACCGGCCGGAGGACCCTAGGGCGAGGAGTGTGGTGGAGGTTGAGCTGGCCAAAACTTTGCGGGGCCCGGAAAGGAGAGCCGTGGAAGCTAGGATACGAGGGCTGTTCCCTCGAGAATTACGCCCTCCTCCCGATACCCCCTCACAAGCTGGTTGGAACTACGACTGGAAGCCAATCGTCCCACCTACAGCCTGTGAGTCCATCATATCAACTCATCCCGTCTACCATCGCTCACGTCAACAGCATAAACTCCCTTCTCTAACTCGTACACTAGACTTCATGATTCACCGATGGTGGAGTATTAATTACAGTCTTCCGATTCGTTCCAATCAGCATAATGCAGCTACCTGTAACTCGCTCCCCATCCTATGGCCAGGCACTTCTGTATGGATCCACCATGCTCATCTCAAGCCCTGGATCACCTTTCGCACCCGAAGGATTCTTCGCAACAACTGCACCATGGACAGCCTCAAGGGCCTCCGTCCAACACTCAAGCGCCGCATACCGTTTCTTTTCTAGGCTTTGCCTGCGCAAGTGGTCGGTCAGAAGAAAAGAACAAAATCGCACACAACGAACTGTTTATCGAGTTCCAGTCGCATGGTGACTTGATCGATCCGTCCTTCAACTTTTCCATCCAGAATGAGACCAATGAGTAACTCTTCCACTTCATCCTTGTCCACGTTGAGTTGCTGCGCCAGGAACGATAGCTCGAGCCTCGTGTACGGTTTGATCAAATCGATGAGGTATTGCGTCCGCAAACTGCGTAGCAGTTCCCCAATGTACAACCTGATGAATACATCGTCCATGATCGTGGCTCGGTTTTCTGCCAGCATCTGTTAGCCCCACACCATCCCAGTCACAATCGGAAGCTCACCTCGTAGAATTTTCTCAGCAGTGTGGACTTCTCTCCGTTGATAAGCATCGACAAGGTCAGTCATTGCCTTGATCTGAGAGTCATTCTTATAACTGGGGATCAAGTTGTGTCAAGTGCGATTGAGGGTGAGATAATTGAGGAAAAGCTTACGGCTTGGTCTCTTGACTGTCAAACGGATTGACCTCACTTCCAGTCAACATGTTGGCAAGCACAAGATACTTGAGGACCTGTATCCTTTGCTGTGACCCGGCTTCATCGTAGTTACGGAACGACTCGAAGAAGTCCTCGCTGGCCTTGTTCCATTGTCCTACCGAGAAATTGACGTGAATCGTCGACAAAAAGTAAATGGTTCAACCGCTGACGTTCGCCCATCCACATCTTCCCTCCGCATTCCTTGATCACACCCATGATTCTCGGGTGAGGTATCGCTGACCGGACAGAAGTGGCGGCGTTGTAGATTTCCTATCTAGTGTGATTAACTGGGGTGGGTGGTGCCAGAGGACAAGACTCACCTTGAGCTTTTTGAAGTTCCTTGTCTCGTTGTACATCTGGATCTCCAAAGCATAAATCTCGAGGAGCTGAGTACCTTTTTGCGATTGGTCGTCGCTCTCGTTGGCAGCAGTGGCGTTGGTCAGATCTCGTAGAAGCTTATGATTTCGTCAATTAAAGTGAACTTTTGGATAGGGTGAACAAACCTTTGTCAGTCTGTGATACTCTTTCCTGTCGAGCCACAGTTTGGCTAACTTCAAGTTCGTCTTCGCACTCAACCGCTATTTCATGGGTGGTTAGATACCAGTTGATTAAACAGTATTATACGATACGTACCTCATTTTTCGCCTCCACCAGGGCGCTCTTGGTCGCCTGATAGAACTTCTCGAGAATATCGACCTCTATAGGACCGCCCTTTCCACCCCCAACGTAGTCCAAGATACCGTTGATCGACTTCTCGGAGTAGTTGCGGGTCACTGCCGATTTAGTGTACGTCAAAAGTTGACGATATGTCTCAAGGGCCTCGTTGGGTCGTTTGAGGACCAAGAACAGTAGTTTTGTCGACTGTTTGAGTGCCTTGAATCCCCTGTCCCAGCACAGTCAGTCACCCAAGGGTGATAATGAAGAAAGATGGGTTACCAGTCCCCTTTCTCCTCTTCTTTGTCTACGATAGCTTTGAACTCCTTCAAGGCCTGTTCTGGATCGTCTTCCTTCTTCGCTATCCGGGGGAATGAGAATACGGCGGCAACGAAGGATAATCAGCATACACTTAGCAGTATAGTACATGTTCTCAACATCCGCGCTCTCCCCCTCATCGCCATCCCCGTCATCAGAGTAATCGAAACCGTAATCCTGACAAAAGTGGTGTCAATCAACGGCGACCGAAGGAGTCTCTGGGTGCAGACCTCGTCGTCGCTGCCTTGCATGTAATCGGCATCATCGTCATCCATGGTGATAACGTCTTAGCTGGTGTTTAGTGGGTACGGTTAGATATCGACTGTGGAGGGGCGTGAGGCAAGGGCTCCCACGTGCTGTTGGCGATCGCGACGCGCTCCGCTTTCGGCTGGCGGCCAACGCCAAATTCCATATTGCGGGTCGTAGACTTTATACATGTTTGCAACGCTCGGGATCTCCACCGCACAATTGTCGGAATCGAAGGGTAGGCTGAGCCAGCGCGAGCGACACTGGAACCCAGGCCAATCTTACCAAACGAACAGTGCTCGGTAAGTTGCCGAAAAGGGTCACAAAACCCACCATCCGTGCTAATACCCCACAAAATGAACAGCCTACCTGGTGACCGTTGACGCCGACCTCCAGCCATGGAATCTCCCCTAATCTCGCCTGGAGTCCCCCACTTTCAGGCCGCCTCAACGTCCAGGACGAGCCTCCAGAGACTAGACGATGCACCAAGCCTGACCTCATTCAATCCCTTCTCCGAAGAAGACGAGAACGACCAATCTTCCTACGCCCTCGTCACCTCCCTACTCTCTCGCGTCAAGAACACCTTTGCCCCAACCTTAGCCGCCTCCTCCAACCCTGTCCCACCTAATCAACTCTCCCCCGGTGGCAGCTGGGAGGGCAGCACCTCCGAACCTCCACGACGGGCTTCCCTCCAGACCCAGAATTCGAATGTCTCATCTCGCTTAGGACCTGAACGCCTGACTCCACTTCATAAACTCTCTTCCTCGCTTCCAGCCCCTCCGCTGGTTTCATTGACACCAGTGACATCAGAAGCACCTTCGTTTAACCTCGAGTACGACAGACCCTCATCCAGGGGCCTCTTCTCCTCCTCCATCACCGAGAACGGCGATGGCCCAAGTTATGGGGTAGCTATCCCTGGATTTCCCATCCAGGATAGTGACGCGAGGAGCATCAGGACCACGATCAGCGTACACCGACAGGGATCTGTTTCAAAGACCATGCGTCGCATCAGAGGCGAAGGTACGTTATTCGTCGTTTCCCATGTCGAGTACACTCATGCAGTCACCTAGGACTCTCCCGTGACTATTGGATGGACGATGAACTCTGCAAGGAGTGTTATGACTGCAAGAGTGTGTTCACGGCATGGAGGCGCAAGCACCATTGTCGAATTTGTGGTAAGGCTTACACCATCATTACTCCCAGTGGTATTCGTCTCACGTTCGTTCGATGGCAGGACAAGTGTTCTGTTCGCGGTGCGCGTCAAACGTTATCAAGGGCTCTCGATATGGTCACGATGGTATGATCCGAGTGTGCAACCTGTGCCTCGAGAAATTGTCCAAAGTGGAAGACGACGACGACGACGATCGACGGTCAGTCGTATCCAGCACTGCATCTCCATTCGCCACCCATCATCCTAGCGACCCGTACTCGCTGGCTCGGTATACGAATTCTCCGTTTTCAACATCCCAAGTCCAGATCACCAACCAGAAACCAGATCCATTCAACCTCTTTTCCATTGCCGAGTCTAAACGTGGCTCGGAGAGCTTGCATTCGCCGGTTGGATCCGCAGGTGCACCATACGACCGAGATGGTGATCTAATTCACTCTACTGTGGTCCCATTCCGGCGGAACCTTTCGAATGATGAGGCAGAGCCTATCCGGATCCAGAGCTCGGGACACGAACGTAGTCTTTCGGCTCAATCATCGAAATTCCCCGTCGAATTTCCGATCACTGTCCCTGTCTCTGGAAATGGTGCTGTCAGTTCCGTCACCTTCCCGGGCACCCCTCCAGAGCACGCCCTTGAGTACACCGATGATATGCGGTCGAGGATTAACTCCTCCTATGGTGACTTCGATGGGTCCGGTACCCCCTTCGTTCGCAGTCGTGTCCAGAGCAGGATACCAGATAACTTTGGTCCCGAACCGGGGTGGAGGACTCGCCGGGAGAGCACTGCGTCAGTTTCGCTAGCGCCACATTTAATGCAAAGCTACTGACTCCACCCAGTTACGCGCAGGAACTCAATCTCATCTCCATGTTCCACTTACGGATTATGCTTCGCCAGATGCTGACGAAGGAGGGAATCCCAAATATCACAGAATGGGAGACCACTCTCCTGAAACTCGCCCTACAGATCGCCCGCGATCTGACCTTCACTGCTCACCCTCAACGACAAGGAGCCGATATGGACGTTCGTCGGTATGTGAAGATCAAGAAGATCCCCGGAGGTGCCCCAAAGGATTCGGAATTCGTCGATGGAGCTGTGATTACTAAGAACGTGGCCCACAAGGCGATGTCTCGGAGCCAGAGGAACCCCCGAGTGATGCTCGTCACCTTCCCCTTAGAATTTCATCGAGTGGAAGGCCAGTATATGCACTTTGGACAGGTGGTACGGCAAGAGAAGGAGTACTTGAACAACCTCACGGCTCGCATCGCCGCTCTCCGCCCACACATCGTCCTGGTCGAGAAGTCTGTCTCAAGGATCGCCCTTGACGCATTGGCCAAGCATAACATCGGTGTTGCTCGTTCTGTCAAGGAATCTGCGATCCAATTCGTGGCACGTATGACCCAGGGAGACGTTTTTTCTTCGATCGATAGGCTTGCCCTGGAACCCCGCCTCGGACACTGTTCAAAGTTCCAGATCCAGACCTTCGATCATCAACTGATCCCAGGACGACGAAAGACGTACATGCGATTCGAGGGGTGTAACAAGGAAATGGGCTGCACCATTCTCCTTCGAGGGGGGGACAACGATACGCTCATGCGAATCAAACGGGTCACTCGGTTCTTGACTTTTATCGTCAGGAACCTCAAACTCGAGACACATCTCTGGATGGACTCCGTTATCGCGCTACCACAGCTGACTGCTGAAGCTGTTCCTTCCGCACCATCCCCGGACACATCCAGCTCCGTCACAACAGGGCTTCATCCTTCACTATGGGCCTTCTCAAATCTCAAGTTCATAGCGGATTCCCCATTAAGCACAAGTGATACCCCCGACCCCCAGATCGACGATGAAGATCTTCCAGACGACGAAGCCCAACAGCGAATACTTACCCGCAAGATCCAACAATCCCTCGACCCCTACACGAAGACGTTCATTTCCGTCTCTGCGACGCTCAGGTTCCAACCTCCCCATCCAATTAAGCGTATGAAGGAGCTCGATGACGCGCTTACTGCTGCAAAACGGGCGTGGGAGGATGAAATCATCAGACGAGAGGAGAAGACCGGCACACCCGTCGTAATCACAGAACATCCGACCGTGAGCGAGAGCGAGTTTCAGGTTAACACCCCTACCGAACCTGCTTCGCACCACTTCCAAGAGGCCACTATTACACCGAGTATGGATGAAGACGATATCAAGGCTCAGATCGAATCCCTCCCTGACCGGATAGTTTCAGAAACCCCGCCGAGGGACCTGGTTCTGTCTAACGGAAACGGGTACTTCGAAGTCGGCACTGCATCCGCTCTTTCGACAGAGGTAGGGCCGAGGGTTCCTGAGGAAGTCGTTCCTTGTTTGCTCAAGACCGCAGAGGACATTGGATTCGAAAGCCGTATCACGCAACTGAAGGGTCAACACGATGAGCAGAGGAAGATTTGGGAGTGGTACCTACGCAAGAACAAGGATGATTTCGTCGTGGAGAAGTACCAGTGTATTGCCTTGTGGGAGTGTACGATGCCCGTCGTGGATTACGGATACCGAAAGGCTTGCACGCCTCCTCAACTCAAATACGTCACGTTTTACGGAGAAAACGACCTGACACTCGGACAGTTCATCGAATCCTCGATCAATGATACGCTTGCCCAATTCCTTGATCCCAAAGCGATATGTCCCGCGAAAGGCTGCGGCGAGCCGATCGCGAGGCACTGCAAGGCTTTCGTACACAACGATACGAAGTTGATGATCGCCGTGGATCAGTGGGACCAAACTCATGGACACGGAGGGTCACACTACTTGTGTTCCCCCGACCTCGTCACCACTTGGAGTTCCTGTAGGCTCTGCGATATGGTAACCCCATTCATTCCGGTATCAGAGGAGATGCAGAGGTATTCGTTTGCCAAGTTCCTCGAACTCAATCTCTATCCCGCCGATGTCCAGTTTGTCGGAGGGGCAGGTTGTCAGCACAACATCTATAAACACCACATCCGTTACTTCTCAAAGAGGGGTATGACTGTTCGGTTCCAGACCGATCTTGTTAACGTCTTCGAGGTCGCTTATCCTCCCAGCCGAATCATCGTCAAGCCGGAATCTCGACTCGAATTGAAGAACGCGGATTTCACTCGACTACATACTCGGAACACGCTCTGGTACACTGCACTGGTCGACGATCTCAAGTTGATCAATATCGATGCCGCGACAGGAGACGAGGAGGCTGATCTAAAGCTCACTGCGGATATCAACACGTTGATTCTTCGAGCTGAAATGGAGAAAGACGAGATTACGAGGATGATCAACCACGTCTACAAGGACACGGGACCCATTGACACCCTCGGTCTCAACCAGGTTCGAGCGTACCGGCAGGACAAGATTGTAGCTTGGCAGCAGGACTTCGACCGCCTCCCCAAGGTGCGACTAGCCCAGGTTACTTCGAGGAAATCGTCCGCTTTCGGATCTGTACGCGCTGGACTGTGGCCAAGGCGACAGGACTTCCCAGGTCCATCAGACCACCACCCCTCTTCCGCCAGCGTTTCTGAGGCAGAGGAGTCAACTCCTCCGCTGTTGCGCAAGGTAACGGGGTTGTCATTCGTTTCTACTTCATCCGCATCAGATGCATCGGAACCCGAGATGGATGGCGCCCTATCGAGACTGGTGGGGAAGGTTATCCCTTTGGCAGTGGCTACAACGAATGGAGTTGCGACAAAAGAACAAGGGGCCGTCAAGTCTGTTTCGAAGGAGGAGGGGAACGACGGAGACAGTGATTCTACAATTGGCGCAGCCAAGGAAGACGCCGCCCCCGAGCCTTCGGCTTCGTCCCCTGTTGAGGTAAGTCCTCGGGTGAGGGAGACGTCACATGGTCCCGCTCACCCTGTTGACAGAAGCGGAAGGAACTTCCAGGGTCTCCTCCACCAGAACCTGCAGAGCCAGCCGAGGAGCGCATGTCACGACCGACCTCCCGCCTTCCTCGGCGCCCTACGCAGCATCCCAGCGTTGCCGAGCTTGTGAAGAAGTACCAGGAATTTCTACCCGCCAGTGGAGTCTCGGACCTCGCGAAGACAGCGCTTGCTCCTGATCTTCCTGAAAGTGAACCTGATGTTTCTCCCCCTCCCTTACGTCCATTTCCCCGCCCCCGTAATAAGAGTCGACACGGTCACCGCGTCGTTTCGAAGAGAACTTCCACTTCTGATTTTGAGCAGGGCTATGCTGCCAATGTTGCACCTCGCCAACGGAGGTCTCTCGCCAGCCGGATACCCGCCCCTCCTCCCCTCGACCTGAACTCAGATTCCCGAATGACCTCTCCTGATAAGCGACCGCCCGTGACGCGCGGCTACACGCATGAAAACCCCAAGCTAAGCCCAGTGGTCACAGGGAACAACAGGGTTCGATCGAGGTCCTACCAGAAGGGTCCGACAAAGGACAAGCCCCCCGTCCCTCGGTCTCCTGCTGCTGGGGGAAAATCTACCTTCCGCCGTCAGCAAGCTCCAGGGAGCAAGGTGTCGAACATCGCGAAACACTTCGAACGGATCTCTCGAGACAACGAACGTGCCACTAGGAGATACGCGGTCATTCGTGGTGGAAGGAAACCCAGGCCTGTTGCCTCAGCGCGTGCGAAGGTCGAGATTCTAGACAGTGTTAGGGATGCCGTCAAGGACGAAGAGTCGGAATCGTCGTCTGAATCGAGTGAGGCCGATGACGAGGGTGAAGGCGAGGACGACACTCCAGTCCCAGCACCGAAGAAGAACGATTCGATGAACAGCACTACTTCGAGACCTGAGACAGAACCTGAGGTGGATCCTGTTACCGAGAGCCCCGCAGAGATAGTGGCAGGCGAAACACTGCCTTCGCCAGGTGTCGTACAAGAACCAACTGGAGTCCCCGTCACTACACCTCTACGCACAGTCGATGAGGCCGCTGAATCTGCGCTCCCTTCCACTCCCGCGTCCCCAACAGTTTTCACCAGCCAACTTCCTCCCTCCACTCGCCCGTATACATCGTATTTCCCTACCGATCCGGAGACGGGTGCCAGTGAAAGGAACTCTATCTTCCGAGCGTTAACGACCTTCTGGCCTGGACCGGCCCCACAGTCCAGATTCAGGTCGGGGAGTGATGTGGAGGATTTCATGGCCGACCCAGAACACATCTTCAGGGACGCCTCCATGGTTGTTCGTACCGACGAGCCTACGTCCATCATCGCTTTGGCATTGAAGTACGCTGCTTTGACACCGCATTCGGCAGTTATTGACCTGATTGTAGTTCCCCCCTGTATCGTGAGATGCTGACGAAGTCGAGGGCTGAAAAGCGCATCGCAAGGGAACCTCGAGTGGCAAACGACAGCAACGAGGCCTTCATGCCTGACGATAACTCCGTTGGCGAATCTGCTTCCACATGGGGAGTTGTCCAAGTCGATTCTGTTACCGGTGGTGATCCTACGGAAGACCTGAAGACGCCGTCGTCCAGGCTCCCTTGGGCAGTCTGTACGTCGTTCTAACTTCTTGATCAAACCTTAACATTGATTCCTGATATTGATCTATTCAGCGTTCGAGAGCAGCGGGTTGACGATCACCTGCACAATCCTCTACCCTGAGCAATTTGACGCTTTGAGGAGGGCCTATGATTGTGAGAAGAGCGTAATCGAGAGTCTCGCCAGGTGCGTCAAGTTCAATACTAGTGGGGGCAAGTCTGGGTCCGCATTCCTGAAGACCAAGGGTTCGTCTGTCGTTCTTTTTTTACGTGGGCCTTATCACTTAAATTGCACAGACGATCGGTTTATCGCAAAGGAGATCTCCAGAGCGGAGTTGGAGACGATGGAGACCTTCGCACCTGCTTATTTCGATTACATGTCGTCATCCTTCACCGCTGGAGTACGTTTGCTTCTGATAGCCTTATCGCCTGTTCCTCTCGCTCATGCCCTTTAACCAGCGTCCTACTCTCCTCGCCAAGATCTTCGGATGTTTCAAAGTTACGTGGAAGGCTATGTCGCATTCTGGACCGGGAAAACCGAGGGTAAACCAGATGAATCTTGTTGTTATGGAAAACCTGTTTTACGATCGTCGATTCTCGAAGGTGAGTCAGAGTTGCTTTGGGTTTACATATCGGGAATATTTGGCCGAACCATGATCGTACTTGTTTTCCCGGAAAGATCTATGATCTCAAGGGATCGACGCGGAATAGACATGCACAATCGAACGGGAGGGAGAATGAAGTGCTTTTGGACGGGGATTTGAACGAGAGTAAGCTTCTGGCGGCTGGATACCCCCCAACGCATCGCTGACAATCACACAATCCCCAACAGCCGCACACCTTTCTCCTTTCTTCCTACGCGAGCACTCAAAGAGGATTCTCCGCGGGGCGCTTAATAGCGACAGCAAGTTCCTTGCAGACATCAACGTTATGGATTACTCGTTTGTGGTTGGCGTCGATTCTGTCAAGAATGAATTGGTAGTAGGCATAGTAGGTGAGTTGCTCCACGGGCGTTCCGTCGTTTGCATGGACGGTGATTGAATGGACCAGACTACGTGAGGACCTATACGTGGGACAAAAAACTGGAGAGTTGGGTTAAAGAGTCCGCGTTTCTCGGAGGAGCGGGCAAGGGCGAGCCTACAATTATATCGCCCAGGCAGTACCGGCATCGATTCCTGACAGCGATGGAACGATACTTCCCACTGGTACGTGATGTATGATCTGACCTCCATCGGGAAAGGCGCGGCGGACTAAAAGCGATCCCCAGACCCCCGATCGGTGGATGAAGCAGCAGGATGTGCCAGAAGAGTACGATGTTGACTGGTAGCCGTATTGGGGACGGGACTCGAGTCTGACCCGCACCTTGAGCGCAGCCTCTGAGGGTGATTTCCTTGTTGACCTGGGCGTCCGTTTTTCTTTCTCGCATTTGGGACCCTTGATTTATTACGGCCAGAGGAGAATGTAGGATGCGAGCGACAATGGATCACCATAGTGGACTGATTTTGTGCGACTAAAAGGCGTATGCCATTGTTTTTTGATTGACCATTGAGGGACCTAAGGGGAACGGAACGCGGAGATTGAATCCTCCGATAAATCCAATTTTTGCTTTCGACGGATCCGACTCGGTTCCAGGTCACGTCCCCCCATAAACACGCACCGCACACGCTCTCCAAGGTCATCATACCCACCCGTACATCCGCTAACGACGAGCAAAAAACGAACGTATACGACAAAGACGACAATTCTCTCTCACATACTCCTCAAAAAATCCCACCAAGTCCAGATTCGCGACGCGTATCATTCCTCTCTCTACTTCCGCCTCCACAGTTCCATACCGCCTGCGTCCTGGGTAGAAAAACACCCGTCTCTTTGCTTTTTCGCTTGACCAGTTGTTCTGCTTGCCATTGTACATAACCCCGCTAGAATGGATCCTCACCAGCACCACCCTATGCAAAACGATGCCCAGCTGCCAAACAGTCAACCTGCCTACCCATTCTACCCTTCATCAGACGATGATCACAACTACAGCCTCGTGTACCCATCCCACCAGCCGCCCCCTCTGCAGCCTCCTTATCAAATTGTAAATGGTTCTCGTGAGTTTGAATTCCCTCCGTCGAATCCCCCCGCCCACCTCCCCACCGTTCATCCTCGCCGCGTTGTTTCTTTCTTTTGCCTCAAGCTTTTCATTTATAACCCATCTCTCTTTTCTCCCGCAGGCCCCTCTTCCATGTCGGAGTCTGACATGTTGCAGTATCAGCGATCGCTTCAAATGATGCCTCCGCAAGGCCATTTTACAGGCCCCGTGTATAACGCCTCGCCGCCTCATGGTGACCTCCAGCTCTCGGCATCTCCCCCGCCTCCCTCGCCTTCCCATATCTATGATCCCCTCTCTCCCAATGTTTCTGGTTCCGATACAGGCCCATACCGTTCTCACTCCCGCGGTTCCAACTCTTCCGCAGGATCTCCCTCCTCTAGCCGTGGTCACAGTTTTGCCAACCGAGGCTCTATTAGATATAACCCTACCCCCTCCCCCACCAGCACCTCCAGTCGTCGTAGCCGCGGTCGCTCTATCTCTGACGAAGAAGATCCAATGATGGGCGTCTCCCTCGCTGAACATCTTGCCAACACCAGGAAGGAAGCCACCCGAAGGCAGCGCATCGAGGCGGAACAACGCCGCCGAGACGAACTCCGCGACGGATATGCCAGGCTGAAGGATGTCTTGCCCGTCTCAAACCAGAAGAGTAGCAAGGTTTCCCTTTTGGAACGAGGTTTGTACTTGAGATTGACTCGAGTCGCCACGGTTTTAATCGCCTTCTTGTAGCTACTAACCACATCATGCACCTCGAGAAGTCGAATCAGGATATGCAAGCACGGCTCGCCCAGGCGGAGATGGAAGTGCAGAGACTCCGCGCTCTCAACGAAAAAATTTCCCTCGGCGGTCCCAAGTCGTCCGGGAACCACACTCTGGACCAACGACCGCTCTCCACTACCCCGGACAATGGACCCTCCCAACACTCGCGGCATAACCTCACTGCGATCGGCGGCCAGAACCCTCCACGGGAGGATTCGAGCCCATCAGCGTCCGAGGGGGACTATTAACTCCCTCGTCCATTCCCACCACAAACTGCTCCAGGTCCTGCCTGTGTATTCTATTGCCCGCTCTCCAGTTTTATTGTTGCCGACCACTCTCGGCCAATTTCTCGTTGCATTTATACCTTCATTTTGTGGACTCGCACCAGGGTGAAGGACTGAGGGGGAATGTAGATGGGTTTGTCCGGCGGCGGCTAGTGCTTTTGGTCAAAGCTCGGGTTGATGGCGACGGGGGCGATCGCGTCTGGTTGCGCTGAGCGTCCCAGTCAACCTCCCCGTGCTCCCGCTGCGACGCCGATACGACAAACATTCACGACTTAACGTTACGGCTAAGGCTTGTAGGATGCTCCCTGAGACGCTGTGCGTCGGGGTTGCTACCTCGCCAAGACCAATCATACCGTTTGAAGTCACGACTTCGATATCCCTCTCTCTTTGGAACCTTGGACGCTTGTACAAACTGTAACCGCGCAGAATATCATCGATAATCTCTCCACCGTTTGCTCCTTTCTAACTGTACTCACCCCACACTCTCCGCCTTCCCTCCATGCTTCCTTCCCCCGCCATTTTGTGCTTTGATTATTCCTTGCGATTGTTGCTCCCCACCCTGTGTTTTGTCTTGCTCCTTTATTCATGATATTCACGAGAGATCTTACGACCCATCATCTATCACGACAACCGAACGATCTATACGAGCCTTAGAAAAGCGGGACGGGGGCAGATGTGAAGGGTGTGGAGAGGTTGTGTCGTGTTGAAACGAGCGAGGTCAACAGGACCCTTGTCACGGTACCTCCTTATGACATGGGGTGTCTCCGACCAAACCGCTGGAGCTTGTTCACGATAATGCTGATGTGTGGAGATGACCCCAACGTCAGTGTGACGACCTATGAAGAAGAAAAAAAAACTCGATACGTTTGCGGTTTCGTGATGGTAGTGTAAGCTTTGAGCTCTTTCCCCAGAGTATGTTCCATAGTTCATTAGGTTTTGGAGAAAAAAAACTGGTGTATCTTTCATATAAAGGCGCGCGATCTGTGGTACATTACAATTCCCGCTCACTGGAAGGTTGAAGTGAATGTGTGTGGGCGCCAATCCCCAGAAAGTACATCCGATGTCGGAAGGACCATCAGCTTGACCATCGGAATGAACGCACCGGACAATTATCAGATTATTTATGAGGGGGCCGGGGATGTCGATGAGGGAAAGCACCTGGAACAGATTCCAACTATCCGCTGAGAACGGATAGCGAAACATCAAAAGTCTCAGCCCCAATTCGCTTCAAACGCGCGCCCAGGCGAAAAAAAGAAAAAAGGTGGGGCTAAGTTTGAGGAGAAGGGCATAACACTGGACTGAGTAAGAGTGCCGAACGACGAACACGAGGTCCCCCCATCATCATATCAACGTGCACGTCCTGCAGGCAATTACGAACGAGGTTTGGTTAAACCCATTCGCACGCGGGGGGTCGAAATAGACAGCGGAAAAGCTGTGGGGGAAAGTGAGAGCCATACCGGAAGGAAGATCGATGTTCATCCTACTCCAGTCGCATACGATTGCGATATCGATATCCGCGCAAAGAAACAATATACGTATATTCTACAGTTCCTCCCACACCCTGTTCGGGTTAAGTCTGGCTGATGGGACCATTCTCCGGCCTTCCCTTCCCCATTCTGAATCCCGCATATCCGCCACGTTGTATGGGTGCGCGGTGGCGTTTTTTTTTTTTTTTTTTAGCGCCGTTTTGACATATACTTTGTGCCCCAATCCCCCTCCCTCCATCGGTGGCTGTGGAATATGAGGGTCGAAAGATAATGAAACGGGGTGGGTGGGATAGATAGCGGACACTGCGGATTTGTCAAAGCTGAAATGGTGAGAGAGAGAGAGAGAGAGGAACAGGCAAAGTTCCAAGGGAATGTCCGACTTTCCGAAAACATTTGGAAAGAGCCGAAGAGACAGGATCATCTCCCCTCCACGAATGGATAGTAGCAATAATAGTACGGTCCAGACAGGAATACCGAGTAGATCTCGATAGAAGTGGGAACCCCAGTGCTGATCTCGATTCCCCCTTCCCTCCCCCCCCCTCCCTCTCCCTCAAGATG
>Ga0307517_10001031_pt1 | contig 47253 bp, 46 predicted proteins | sample 23_EM_MG_FD_194515 | JGI IMG/M metagenome (GOLD analysis project Ga0307517, IMG submission 194515) | Populus trichocarpa ectomycorrhiza microbial communities from riparian zone in the Pacific Northwest, United States - 23_EM | ecosystem: Host-associated > Plants > Roots > Unclassified | place...
GATAGATTGTATAATAGACATAGAGTATTCGGGACGAACACTTCGAAGAGGGGAGCTCGTGTTAGGCGCACGGACTCCCCGTAAGGATTTACAGGGCAAAGTTACCCTACCTTGACGCACACGAACTAGCGCAGTCGGTATAACACGTGACTTCTTTCAGAAGGTCACCTGTTCGACGCACACCCCCGTCATAGTTATTACAACTACACAACGGATCGTTATCAGTCTCTACGCCAGCGCACGAGCAATGCGACCGAGGGGTTTTCGCCGATTACTATAGAAGAAATGTTTCTCTATCAGTAAGAAGTCAAACGGCGAAGTGCGAACGGTTGGATAAGAAGTTATGGCGCTTCAAAGTTAAGCCGACCGACATATGGTGTCTGATATGTAAGACGTAAGCATATGATTACCCGGCATGAGAAATGTTGATCACAACATGACCGGAAGGAACAACTGGTATGATAGCGAGCCAGGCTGCATATACAGACTAAGTTCATATGGCATAAAGATCGAGAACCAGTAATTGGACGCAATTACTTGGACAATGATTAAAGCCGAAGTGGTGTGCGAGAACTCAGGGTCAAACGATGTTCGCACATTCACAGATACTAGGAGAAGTTGGAAAAGGTACTTCGCTAGTATGATAGTTAGATGTACCCCGGGAAAGGGTATAAGAGGCGGGCAAGAGCCCGGAGTAGATAGAGATCAACAAGCACGGAGAAGAGATCTTATCAATATAATAAGTTATTCTACACTTTTATATCGTTACCAATACTTCGACGATCTATACCGAAGCAAACTATTATATCTAGCCTACATTACTCGTGTCTTCTTAACGAGTTCTCCGATATAATTACGATCAAGGTCCTAGCTGTCGGAATAACTCACGCCGAAGCTACCACCTAACAATATAGAAAATCTTAAAATCTATGCAAGAGTCACCGTGATAGCCAGGAGAAAAATGATTGAAGACCAAATCCCCGAAGATGTATTAAGAGGAATCTCATTACGAGAATGTATCGACGATGGGCAATGGTTGGAAGCAGTCCGGACTGTCACCTGAGCGAAAGAAGATTTTAGAGAACGGAAAAGTCTTCCACGCAGCGGTCCATCCTGTACGACAAGGGGCCAGAAAAGGAAATTCGCGGATTCAAAGCGAAGGGTGGCTGCGAAGTGTGTAAACAAGCGTTACCTGGCTAAGGAAAAGGCAGAGTACCAGAAAGAAAAGGCGGGGGAAAGAAGGGTGAAGAAGGAAGGGTCGGTGGCGCCGGGGGGGAGGTTAAACACAGGGTGTGGGCAGAAACCCACAAGGGTGTTGATCAGAATGTTGTCGATAAACGAAAATCTGGCAACAAATGCAAGCGATGCGGAATCAAAAACCACGCTTGGAAATAAGGTCGAAAGCCAGTACAAGTATCGACTATATATCGAGGGCAAGGAAAGACCAAACAACAGTCCACATTCGCACCAAAGAGACACCTACAGGGAGCCACATGTGAGGTGGTAGCTGCGGCGTGAGGTATTCCGACAGCTAAGACCGTAATCGTAATTATATCGGAGAACTCGTTAAGAAGACACGAGTAATGTAGGCTAGATATAATTATTCACTTTGAGGTAGATCGTCGAAGTATTGGTGACGATATAAAAGGGTAGATAATGTATTAGATTAATAAGATCTCTTCTCCGTGCTTGTTGTTCTTTAATAGCAGCGAAGATGCTTCGATATGTATATTCCGCGTCTGAGCAATCGTGGTATACATGCTAACTCTATACGAACTAAGGACCTTGCCCGCATCTCTGCGAACTTGACCTCAGTGCGAACACTGGTAGACCCTGAAAACTCTCTCCCACACCTCTTGCTCCCATAGCCAACTTATCGGTCTGCGCTTCCCTTATTCCTGATGGTGTGGAGACCACGTCAGGTGTCAGCTCATCCGTTTATCCGGTGAAAACAATGGTTACGAATTATCTTGCCCTCGTGCTCGTCGATGGTAGTCTAACTCGCTGGACAAAGATGGCCATTCATCTTTGGTTGGCTCCGTCGAGAATTCCGTATACAACTGCATCTCGTATTCTGGTCTTCCGGCATTACACGACTTGTCCTCGGGATCGTACCTATAGGCATTTTCCCTCGGACTCCATCTTTTACCAACTTGTCTTCTGTGGATGCACCCGATCCACTTACTGGGCATAGTTACCACCTTCATACACTACACGACTTTGTAGGTACGAGGGGACTAACTTTCGTGCAAGGCGTCCCGTTACCTTCGACCAACCCTTCCGACTGCCTGTCTTTAAGTGTCTGTAACCTTATGTGCCGTCGTCCAATTCACCTGCTTCCACTTGCATGAGGTGCCCGAAGGTCTCCCCTCACATACCCTGCTAACAGGATCCGGTTGGACGGACGGCCGCGACGCATATGGTGTTATAAGATGTGTTCCCTTGATGGAGGTCTTTGGTGTTGGGACGCAACTACCCAGGCGGCCAGTGATGCCGCGCCGTCCCAACGCCGTGGCTGGAGGGGGGTGTTATCTTTTTCCTCCGAAGTTCGTGTGCGTCAAGGTAGGGTAACTTTACCCTGGAAATCCTTACGGGGAGTCCGTGCGCCTAACACCAGCTCCCCGCTTCGAAGTGTTCGTCCCGAATAGTCTATGTCTATTATACAATCTATCTTCCATCTCGAGTTCCACATAGTAAGGGTAAAAACCCCCCGCGTTTACTTGTCCACTGATGGAAAACCTTGCTTATGTTACTCGACCTCTTCCGGGCCCGGCATCTCTGGGTTCTCTCTATGAAACCTTTCCACCTTGTCCTGCCCGTTCCCCATACCCTCGGCGGGTTCCCACGCTTTTTTCATCCTCCGCGCTGCCTTTCCATTTCAGAAAAGTACCGAAGCTCTTTCATCGGTTTATTCCTTCGGCGAACCTTTCGCGTGTCGGAAAAGATCTCACTCTTGACGAGCTTTGCTACCTTCGACTCTAAATCTCCCTCGATCTCTTCGGGGTCTGGTGGGGGTTGTTCGCGATTTTGGTCGGTTCGAGGCTCGGTAGGGTTCCAACAGCGAAACGTGAAACACAGGATGAATTTTCCACCGCGGCCATATTTCTACCTTGTATGCCCTGCTTCCCTTCTTTTCTAACACTTTGAAAGGGCCATACAGTTTCGGACTCAGCTTCTTCGATGGGCGTTTGGTACATATGGTCTTCGCATGCAACATTACCAAGTCGCCGACCTCGATGCTGGGTTGTTCCTTCGCTTTTGGGTCATAATATTTCTTCATCGATTCCCGTGTGTTTTCTAGGGTCTGTTTTGCCTGCTGATGTATGTCCTGAATCCAGTGAGCATACATAGTCGCCCCTTGGTTATGAGCTTCTCTTTCTTTCATCCACTTCGTCTGTGGATGAAAACCGTAGTTGGCGAAGAAGGGGGTCATCGTGTGCATGTTGGTAGCCGAGTTGTTGTAGGCGTGTTCTTCTAACGGCAATAGCTGGTACCAGTCGTTCTGATCGTTGGTGACAAATGTTCGCAAGTGTGCATCCAGCACTTGGTTGGTCCTTTCCGTTTGTCCGTCAATTTGAGGGTGGTACGCCGTTGACATGCGCCTTTTAACCCCCAGCCTTTTGCACAATGATTCCCAAAGTTCGCCGGAAAACTTCGCGTCCATGACCGATATGATCTCAGTCGGCAATCCATGAAGTTTCCACACTTCCCGAACGAAAGTGTCTGCGACAACCTTTCCGGTCGCGTTTTCGTGGAGGCCGATAAAGTGGCCAATTTTGGAGACCCAGTCAACTACCACCATGATCTGGGTCTTACCCTGCGATTCCGGTAGTTTGCTGATGAAGTCCGTCGATATGGAGGACCAGGCGGCATAAGGTACTTCTAAGGGTTGTAGTAATCCGTACTTAGCATGCCGTGGGGATTTACTGTGTTGACATTCGTTGCAGGATCGTACATAGTCTCTAATCCAATCTGCGAGCCTTTTCCAGTAGAAATCCCTGTCACTATGTCAATCGTCTTTTCCTGTCTGAAGTGCCCTGGTACTAGCGAGTCGTGACAGCCTTGGGCTATCTCGTTCTGGAGCGCTTCGTTGTGTGGAATGTATAACAGATTTTTGTCGTATAGTAACCCGTCCTTTTCTATCCATTCGTCCGGCATCCTTTTTCCACTTTCTCTTAACCTAACCAGTTCACGGCCTCGGTCCTGCCACTTCTCATCCTCGTTGCCAGCCACTCTAATTTTGTCCAGAAATGAATCGTTCATTGTTCACGTCAGGGCTGCATTGACGTGAGCGCTTGATAACATTTCTCTTTCTTTCATTAACCGAGGGTGATAGTCGATATCCGCTGCGCTAAAGAATTCGTTATTGTTTGTGTCAGCTTGAAGGAAACATATTTGGACTCCTTCTTCTTTAGCCGTAATACATCGCTTAGGGTTCATATCACTTTATCCGAAGCCCACTTTTTCCTCGCTCAGTTATTCCCAGATCATCTACTTCCATGGCGTTGGCGTTGGCAACTTTCTCAACTATGAGTTGCGCTATTCGATCTCCGGCTTTAAATACGCAGTCCACTCTGCCATCATTTCGAAGTATGACCTTGACTTCTCCGGTGTAATCCGCATCTATTACACCACCGCCCACTGCTATTCCCATCTTGCTAGCCATACCACTTCTTGAGGATAGCCTTCCGTACATTCCCTCCGGCAATCCTATAGCGATACCCGTTTCTACCATCGTCTGTCCTTTGGCTGGTACCAACCCGTTCCTCAGGGCATAGATGTCGTGAGCGGCCGCAAACCTTGATCCTTTTGTTGGGATTATTGCCTTGTCCGAAAGCTTCATTATTTGTAGGCTTGTTGGTTCGCGTTTTTCTGGAATGAGAGCTGTCTCCGCGGTACGTCTTTGATGAATAACTGAAATTTGAAAATGTTCAGATTTCATAATCGATTGTTCACTGTGACAAGCTCCCTCCTCAGGACGGTACTCCGGCCGTCGACTCAATGCGTTGGGTTTCCTGCCCCTGCTTCCCAGTTGGTAGACTATTTTGAAGTTGTAGTTTGTCAACTCCTGTGCCCATCGAATCTGTCGCTGGTTCCAGACTTTTTTGGTCAAAAAGGACAGTAGGTTTTGGTGGTCCGTGTATACCGTCACAGGTTCTTTTTCGCCCTAAAGATATCTTTTCCATTCCTTGAACGCTTCCATTATTGCGAGTAATTCCTTGTCATGTATCTCGTAATTTCTTTCGGTACAGTTTCGTTTTCGAGAATCGAAACCTACTGGGTAAAGCCTTCTGCCTTGGTATTGAGACAATACGCATCCAAGCGCAAAGTCGCTTGCGTCCGTCTCAACCACGGTTTTCCTCCCTGGGTAAAAATGCGATAGAATTGGTGCCGTGGTAAACCTCCTTTTCAACTCCTCAAACGCCTCTTCCTGTTCCCTTCCCCAGTGAAAACACTTTGGGTTTTCTTTTAATGTTTCGGTTATTGGCTTGCAAACTTTTGAAAAATCCTTGATGAATCGACGATAAAAATTTGCGAATGCAATGAAGATCTGAACTTCTTTAACCGACCTTGGGTGTGCCCAATTTTGAACGCTTTTCACATTTCTATCACTCATGGTCACTCCGGTTGTCTTGACAATAAATCCTAGGAATTCAACTTCCACTTGGTGGAACACCGACCTTTTTAAGGAAACAGCTAAGTCGTGTTGTTCGAGCCGGTCAAGGACTTTTTGGACTAGTTTGATATGGTTGTCCATATTCGCAAAGTATATTAGGATGTTGTCTAGGTAAACAACTACTCCGTGGTCCAAGAATTCCATCAGGATTTTGTTCATCATTGTCTGAAAAGTTGCGGGAGCGTTAACGAGCCCGAAAGGCATGACCTTGTATTCGTACTGTCCGTATCGTGGACGAAAAGCAGTCTCGTGTTCGTCGCCTTTCCTCATGCCAATAACAAGATATACATCTTTTAGGTCGAGTTTCATCAACACCTTTGCTCCCGCAACGCAGTCTCGGAGTTCATCCATCAGTGGTAGGGGATATTTATTCAGGATCGTCAATTTGTTGAGGTTCCTATAATCTACGCACAGCCGTAAACTTCCATCAGGTTTCGGAACGAAGAGGATTGGAACACCGTAAGGGGATTCGCAGTCCGCCATTTTTCCCTCAGCCATGATTCTCTTGAGGTACTTATCCAGCTGGTTCAACTGGTGCGCCGACATTGGATAGATTGGACCCCATGGGGGTTCGGGCCCTTCTTTCAGGGTGATGGCGTGATCCAAAGTCCTTCGAGGCGCCAACAATTTAGCCTTTTTCTCTTCAAAAAGCTCCTTATACTGCCAATACAGTTTTGGCAGCGTCTCCAACTGTATTCCTCCTTCTTCCACTCATTCTATTCTTCCTACGTAGTCTGCTTCCTCGTCGTAAGTCACAGTTTGATCCTATGCGAACATATCCGCCACTGCCTCATCTTCTATATGAGTGTGGCTTTTTGCTTTTTCAAAGGCCCATTTGTGTGGGTCCGCGATATTTTTAAGGGGGTGCTCATCATGCCACCACCCAAAAGGTATGATTAAATTATATCTTCCTGCGTTCGCAATTTCGCAGGACATCATGCTTCGGTGGCCGGTGGCACCGATTTCTAATATAATAGGATGGGTATAGAATATTCCTCCAGTAGGCGCGGTCTCGCCATCGAAGGTTGTGACTTTTAACGGTGAATCCCTAGCTTCAGTAGGGATTTTGAGCCGTCGTGCGCTGTCCTGGTTCATGAGAAAGATATTTGAACCGGAATCTAAGAGTAAGCTTATCGCGTGTTTTCGTCCTTTTAATTCAATAAATGCCTTCCCCTCAGGGCAGGCGTAATGCCTAGGTTTTTTAACCGGTCTAGAGGTTTCGCTCGGTTCTTGATGAAATCTTTTCATCATCGCCATTACAAATAGTGTGGGGGTTTGTTACTGCGCCTGCGCAGTTTGGGCTCTTAAAGCCTCCTCAGACAAACTTTTACAACCAGTGTCTAATATTTTCATATTGGGCAGCCCACTACTAGCGGTCTTTACCTCCTGCCGAGGAGTTCACATATCACGAGAGTGGTGGTTCACTAGAGTACCTCACGAGTTCGCGACTAGGATGCGCGGTCCTTTCTCGTCGACTTAGCTCTCATCTGAGGCTGTCCCCTGCGACGAGTCCACCGTACCTCCACCTTCGGGTTTGGGCTCACACCGGAGACACCCTCGGACAGCCTTGGTCGGGCATGAACCTTGTGCCCAATAGAGGCGCCCCCAGCTTCTATTTGCCTGGCCTTTTGGACTCTCAGAGAAAGTCACGTTGCCCTGGATTTCGACCCTCCTGACGCGTGTCATGCAACTCAAGTTCCGTTCCGACGAATGGTAATCTTCTTTTTCCCTTTTTAGTCTCGTGGACCGCTTTCTTCTCTTGTAGTTTTTTATAGCTCCCGGGGTGATCACGGACTACCCAATTTCGGACGTAAATTGGCAACCGCGATCCTTTGGTCTTTTAGCCTTCCGGTGGGATCTCATCACAGACTACGCCGCAGGTCTTTCGATTCGAGGCGGCAACCTCACTACCCGAACACCGTTGTTGTCGGTACCTGAATGACTTTTTATAAAATGTCGTCATCTTCAAAGGCATAGGCTGGGGGCCTTTGCACCACTCGCTTCAAGCTGTCTCCCTTGCCATCAACGGCAACAGTGGCTACCTGGGGGCATCGTTTTGGCGCGAATGCCGATGGTCGTCTGGGTTTTGATTGCCCTCGATACACCGCTGATACTTGTATTGTTTTTCGGCAGTGTTTCCAAACGTTATTTCTCATCCTGCATCATGTGCATTCGTTGTCAGATTTCCGTTTATCGACAACCTTCTGATCGACGCCCTGGTGTGCCTCCGACCACACCGTATGTCTAACCTCCCCCGTCGGTGCCACCGCCCCTTCTTTCTTCACCTTTCTTTCCCCTTGCCTTTTTCTTCAGATAGGCCGCCTTTTCTGTAGCCGTGCATAGTTTCTTTACACGTTTTGCGCCGACAATGGGCTTTGAATCCTCGAATTTTCGTTTTTCACCTCGTGTCGTGCCGGAGGGACCGCCCCCTCGAAGATCTTGTCGTTCTTTGAAATCTTCTTCCGCTCAGGTTACGGTCCTGACAGCTTCCAACCATTCCCCATCGTCGACATATTCTCTGGGTGAGAGCCGTCGCAATGCATCAACGGGAAGTTCGTCTTCAATCATTTTTCTCCAGGCTATCCTGGGCAGTCTTGCATGGATATTGAGATTTTCCATCTCCATCAAGAATTTGGCGACATCACCGCGATATTTGACCAATCCCATTTCTCTTAGGGATTTTTCCGCTTCATGCGTGGGACGGAAGGGTCGCAGGGCTTGTTCTGCAAAGACGTGCCAGAACTCGTACCCTTCTTGTCTCGTATAACCTATTTCACCGGTCATTTGCCGTCGATAGGTTAACGCAAACGGTGCGACTTCTTTCCCGTCCATTCGGCTTATTCCGTATCGGATTCGTTGTGCCTCGTCCTCCCACTGCCAACTGTTTCGACCAAAATAATCCGTACATGTCATTAGCCACATGCGGACATCTTGGTGTTTCTCATTCTTAAACATGGCAGGGGGTTCCGCTGGGATTCTCGTTCGTTGTCCCAAGGCGTTGGCTATGACCCGTGAGAACAGGTTGAATTCTTCGTCGTTTTCGGCGTCATAGCCATCTTCTTCTGGCTGGGGTGCGGGTCTCTCGTCCTGTCTTCCTTTCCTCGTCTCGTCTGGTTTCCTACCAGACCCTTCTCCGTCATCATTGGGGTGTCCTCCCCCTCCGCCTCGTGAAGCTCCTGCAGCTCCGTGTCGTGGTGGTGGCGGTTGTCTTCCTCCACCCGCCCCTGAAGCCTCTGGTGTCGGATCGGACACCTTGCCTTTCCCTTTTACCTACCCCATCAACTGTTCCACCAGAGCCTTAAGCACCGGGATCTCACCATCTTGGGCTTCTCGAGACTCCTGGTGCTGTCGTAGCTCATCTCTCACAAGATGAATAGTCCTCTCGTGATTTGACAGCTCCCATTTGTGTTGCTCATTTATTCGAACCATCTCCTGATCTAGGAGTAGGTCCAGGTGCATGGACGGCTCGCCAGTCCCTTGCACGGCTTCGTGTAGATGGGAGGTGACTGCCTCGTGTCTGGTTTGTCCCTCGTCCGTCTCCCCCAGTCTTTCTGCGACCTGGGTTCCACAGCTTTCCTCGACTTGTTGCGACTCAAAGTCCAAAAGTTGTACTTGTTGGTCTATTCGGGTGCGTTCACGACCAACTATCTGGACCACTGACTTCAACTGATTTTGACGGTTACCAGTTCTTGGGCCATTAATAAGATATTGGTCGGAAGGGAGCTGAACGCAAGATGTTCTCTATCTTGGCTTGTGGTGAGTTTAGGGTCAAACCGGCAGAGGATTTGGTCTGATCTTCTGATCCGAACGGCCATGAGGGATTCGCCGGTAGGCTCGGGCGTTGGGCGGCTTCCTGGTGGAGCCTTTCCTCCATATTTCTCCATGAAGCCTAGGCCAACAGGGGATTGGTGTGTCCGATCCCCCAAAAGCCATCGGACGAGGTGGGTGAAGGTGGTTTCTACTCTTGGAGCTTGAACGGAGGAGAGTTCATCCCCTCCTTCGCTTCCTCCCTCTCCTTCCTCCTGTCGCCATTCCATGACTTCAGGCGCTTTGGGGTCAGAAGCCATCTCTATGGTTTCTATAAGGAAAACTTATCTTTTGTTTCCTCTCCACACTGGTGGTATCTCGAACCAATGACTTGAGTGTCCTTTCGTCGCTGGGTACTCGGTGTACCAAATGGAGTTTGATTTTTCCGAGTGGGTGTGGTAAGTGAAGTCTTTGCCGTACCGATATTGGTATAGTGTGGCTATGTCTTCTAGGGTAACTGTATTTTCTGGGTTTGTCCACTAGAAATAAAATTCGTTGTAGGGCTCTTGAGTCCCTAATTCGGGTATAGGGGTGAGGACTTCTTCTATTGAGATAGTCTTCGTAGGTCTTGGTTCGAAAGGTTTTTGGGTGTGGGAGTATGAGTGTCTCTGCCAAACATTCGTCTCGGTAACGATGAGAAGTATCAATATACTGTTAGGTGGTAGCTTCGGCGTAAGGTATTCCGCCAGCTAGGACCTTAATTGTAATTATATCGCAGAATTCGTTAAGAAGACACGAGTAATGTAGGCTAGATATAATTATTCACTTTGAGGTAGATCCTCGAAGTATTGGTAACGATATAAAAGTGTAGATAACCCCATTATATTGATAAGATCTCTTCTCCGTGCTTGTTGTTGTTTAATAGCAGCGAAGATGCTTCAATATTTATATTCCGCGTCTGAGCAATCGCGGTATACATGCTAACTCTATACTAACTAAGTACCTTGCCCGCAACTCTGCGAACTTCACCTGAGTGCGAACACTCGTAGACCCTGAAAACTCTCTCCCACACCTCTTGCTCCCATAGCCAACTTATCGGTCTGTGCTTCCATTATTCCTGATGGTGTGGAGACCACGTCAGGTGTCAGCTCATCTGTTTATCCGTTGACAACAATGGTTACGAATTATCTTCCCCTCGTGCTCGTTGAAGGTAGTCTAACTGGCTGGACAGAAGATGACCATTCTTCGTTGGTTGGCTCCGTCGCGAATTCGGTATACAACTGCATCTCGTATTCTGGTCTTCAGGCATTACACGACTTGTCCTCGGGATCGTACCTATAGGCATTTTCCCTCGGACTCCATCTTTTACCAACTCGTCCTGTGTAGATGCACCCGATCCACTTACTGGGCATAGTTACCGCCTTCATACACTACATGACTTTGTAGGTACGAGCGGACTAACTTTCGTGCAAGACGTCCCGTCACCTTCGACCCACCCTTCCGACTGCCTGTCTTCAAGTGTCTGTAACCTTATGCGCCGTCGTCCGATTCACCTGCTTCCACTTGCATAAGGTGCCCGAAGGCCACCCCTCATATATCCTGCGAACAGGATCCGGTTGGACCGACGGCCGCGACGTATATGGTGTTATAAGACGTGTTCCATTGATGGTGGTCTTTGGTATTGGGACGCAACTACCCAGGCGGTCAGTGATGACGCGCCGTCCCAGCACCGGGGCTAGAGGGGGGTGTTATCTTTTTCCTCCGAAGTTCGTGTGCGTCAAGGTAGGGTAACTTTACCCTGTAAATCCTTACGGGGAGTCCGTGCGCCTAACATTGAGGTTCCAGAGGATGCTGAAGGTGCAGAACCCTTTGCAGTAGAATATTTACAGAGTATTAGTCTGGCATCAATTCCACCTTCATTCTTCAGACTTAAGATTGGAGCCCCAATTATCCTCCTCCACAATCTGAGTGCAAGTGAGGGTCTCTGCAATTGCACTACGATGAGGGTCTTAGGAATCCGACGTACCTGCCTGCAGGTTGCGATTATGGGTGGAAAGCTCAATGGCAAGAACTGCCTTCCCCCGAGGATTAAGCTTATCACAACAGATGATGATCTCCCATTTATCCTTCAGCGTACTCAGTTTTCAGTACGTTTATGCTTTGCTATTACTGTGAACAAGTCTCAGGCCTAGTCGTTGGAGCAGATTGGTGTTGATTTACAGACTTCTGCATTCACACATAGGCAGCTCTATGTGGCCTTATCCCGAGTCACATCACTTCATGGTCTAACACTTCTCCCATCTGACAATATCCCCGACCATACTGAGAATATTGTCTATCCCGAAGTTTTACTTTAACCCTCATCCTGTATGTTCACATCTTTTTTAATATTACCTGAATGATTTGCATTCTAACAACCGCTTGTATCAATTAGACAAACAATTCCTCTACTATACCCCTCAGTCCAGTACTCTCCGTTGATGCCTATCTACTCTACTCTTAACACTTCCTGGTATCTCTCTTTTCCTACCGGAATTATCTCTCTCTTGGTTTATATTTTGCCCTTTAATTGCCAAGTACTGTGGTAATGGATAATCTTATTATTGGGTTAGAATGATACTGGGTTATTCTGCACGGCCAATTTGTATTCATCAGTGGTGCATATTCGATATGCCAAGCTTGACGGATATGAATCTTTATTCGTAAGTTATATCCTTTTCTCCATTATTTTACTTTAATTACAAGGCTAATATATATTTTCTTAATTGCTCCAAACTATCACTTATTGAAAATACCATTCTACAAAGAGTGTATTTGTTAAGGAAATTTACACTCAGTGATGAGTAAGCAATCAATTATACGATATACCAGGTAAGTTACACTTGCTTAATATAAAGCTGATAATTAAACATTAGCTAATTTTTGAATAGAAAAATGCGTGAATGAGGCATGGGAATAATGTTAGATATATGGATATAAATTGTATTAAGCATCAAGTGTATATAGAGAGAGTAATAAAATGGATTAGCATTCTGCTCATCCTAATTAACTAATTCCCCCATTTCAAGCTATGGGTAATAATGTCATTCAATTGATTTTGTTTTATAAGTGTTGTCATATATTTTACTGGTAATAAACCAAGTGAATATGTCAAGCCTTACGGTACATTTTATCAATGCAATAGTTTTGTTTTAAGACTGTTCCCTTATACCTGGCTATAGTACAAGTTAATTGTTCAAGCTATACTGGACATTTTAACAATGCAATAGATTATATTTTACGACTGTTCCCTTATAAGTGGCTATAGGACAAGATAATCGGTCAAGCCATACAGGCCATTTTAACAATGCAATGGTTTTTGTTTTAAGACTGTTCCCTTGTACCTGGCTATAGTACAAGTTAATCGGTCAAGCCATACTGGACATTTTAACAATGCAATGGATTTTATAACAGTTCTCATACACCTGGCTATAATGTACATTACTCTGCATGAGTGTCTAGGAAAAAATAGAGAGGAATGTAAGGGAGTGAGAAGTGGCTGTAGAAATCAAATGATTTTGGGTAATATATAGTTTTTACTTTGTTGATTTGTGTGTATGCCTACCTGTGTGACTGCTATATTGGTATCTACTTTGCGACTATTTTGTGACTGCTAACCCATCAGATCCTGGTAGGGCAGAGAATATTAAGTGTGTGTAAATACCGGTGTCCCTGCTGTTTTGTTACCTGATAGTGAAAATATTTTCATAGTAAAACAATGGGGAAGCATGGAATCCTACTTTAGTATATACTTGTACTACCAATATTCTACAAGCAATTAATACAAATATCAATTGGATATACTATATCAGAAAGCAGACAGGCTCGAGGGCTCGAGTGGAGGGAGGCTAGTCAAAAAGGTATCAATAAGCCAAAATCAGACAAAGAAAGCAGAGAATGCGTAATGAAAAACCAGGCTAGGAAATAAGGTCGAAAGCGGGTACAAGTATGGTCAGTATATCGAGGGCCGGCAAAGCACAACTGACAGGCTTCATTCACACCGAAGCGATGCCTACAGGTAGCCAGTGTGGCCGTAGATGGCGAGGGAGAAAGCTGAAGACGCTCGGCGCAAAGGCTGCACATGTGGGCCTTTGAGGATGAGAAGATTTTATCAAAAGTCATGCAGGTAGCAACAACGACAGTGATTGGGTAGTGAGGTTGCCGCCTCGAAACGAAAAACGTGCTGCGTAGTTGGTGAAGTCATCCCACTGGAAGGCTAAAAAACCAAAAAAAGGATAGCGGTTGCCATTTCACGACCCAAAATAGGCATTCCGTGGTTACCACAGGAACCATAAAAAGTAACAAGGGAAGAAGGCGGTCGACGAGACTACATAGAAAGAGAAGACAACCATATGTCAGGACAAGGCTTAGGGGCTGTTTGGCAGGCCGTTGTTTGTAAAATTCTTGATTTCAAAACATGTTTTGGGCCAAATCATGTGTTATAACAATGAGTGAGTTTGGCACAGCATTGTTTGTACACACAACAAAATCATCGTTTCAACACGTGTGTTGAAACAACATACAAATTATTTACCATAATTACTAAAAATATCAATTTCACAATTAATATATATTTGAATTTATGTATTAAATATTAAGAAAATATAAATATTTTAACATTAACTATTTAATAAAAAGTAATAAAATAATATAACTATTTATAGAAGATTAATAATAAAGTGGTGAGAAATTTTATATTAAAGGCTTTACATAATAGCATCAAGTCTGTGCATTAATAGAGGATCGATTACATTAATAAGCAGTTTGACTGGTAATTTTACTATCGTACTAAAGATCGTTTTTCCACCATGACGAACGACAGCCTCTTTCAGTTCAGTACCGAGAATGTCAACTACGAAGACTTCACGTGCCCACAAGGCTGTATGGTCGAAGTATGGAGATCAAAGGCTAATTGATGGGATGTTGGCTCAGTGTGAGAAGGGTAAAAAACTTGATAATGGATTTAAGAAAAAGGTGTGGCAAGAGATTATGGAGGAATTTAACAAGGGTGCAATCGAGGAGAAAAAGACTGTAGCCCAGTTGAAAACTCGTACAAATACCGTAAGTTTTCAATTTGTCTGTTTTAATATTAATTTGACCATTTAACTAATCATATTATTGATTAAATAGATGAAACAGAAGTGGAAGACCTTTACCCATTTGCTGAATTCTTCTGGATTTGGGTGGGACAATGAAGCTAGTATTGTTACTGCTTCAGAGAGCGTATGGAGTGACTATTTGAAGGTATATTTATCTATTCTGAAATAAAGTATTCAAATCTTCCAAATCTAATAGTATATTCCATAATAGAACTATCCAAAAGCGGCAGAATTTAGACATCATTCTCTTCACAATTATCATGCATTAGATGAAATCTTTTGCAATACCTCCGCCACCGGTAGCAAGGCTGTTACCTCTTCTGGTAGTCAACTAACTACCAATCAGGATCAAGTGATAGACTCTGATGAGCCAGAGGACCAGGTATCATCTTTCCACCAGAAGGTTAAAGGTAGAGATAGTGAACTAACTGAAAGTTAGGCAAATCTGGACTGGTATGAGGGGGATATTTCCTATTTGATTGCCCAAGAGCAGGCAATCGATAATGCGGTTGATCCTGCCCTACTTAGGGCTGATGAGGAAGATATTTCAACTCAGGGTTCATTAGTCAGCCATGCCGAGAGCTATCCAATAACCACTACCCCAGTTCATGTCAAAGACCCAAAGGCTCGTAAGGGCACCAAGCGGCAACGAACAAGATCCACAGTTTCCGATAAGCCATCAATGGCCACCTTTGCTGAACGCATTTCCAATGAAGTCTCTGACTTTATAGCGGAAACTCGTGCCAGTAAGCGTACCAGTTTGGCTGAGGACCAACTAGCTTTCAATCAAAAGCCGTCTAGTATTTCCTCCATGCAACCTGCCTCTGTTCCTGACCAGTTTCAGCCTTACAGAGAGGCTTTAGCCCTATTGATGACAATGTACAAGGAGGGGAAGTTTTCTGTTGATGAGATTGGTGATGCTATAGATTTGTTGGAAAGTATGCCAATTCGCTGTGTCACTTTTGTTGGACTCACTGAGGAGCTTCGGGAGGGTTGGTTGAAAAGGGCAATTCGTGTAAGGGCACAGCAACCTTCTGTATTGAATTAAACAAACTCAAGTTTTTGTGAGTTTTAAACTACAAGTAAATTGATTAATATACATCAATCATTATTAACATGTGCAAAACGTCTGCTTCGCATAATTGTTTGATAGTTGCTCCACATCTCACTTGCAATTTGATCTCTTAACTCCTCTCCCTTTTTCTTTATCCTTCCAGAACTCAAGACCATACCCTCCCGCTCCTCCAATTCTAGTTGACTTTTCTGTTTCTCCTGTGACAACCAAATTTCTCTTTCACTATTTGGAATTCCCTCATACTTAATCATATTGTGCATGCAACATAGGGAATTGAATAGGGCAGCAGTTGTCTCAGAGCTATAGCCAGTTGAATGCTTGAGGATTTGAAATCGGCTTTTGAGCATGCCCAGGGTTCTTTCTACGCAGTTTCGTGCTGATGCATGTCTCAAGTTAAAGAGTTCTTTTGCATTCTGAGGCCTAATCCATATACCTATTAGCTATTTATTCATAGGGTCGAATATGATGATAGAAATACATATGTATATATTATTAAGAAACTTACGCTTGATTACTAATAACCTGTTCCCTTAGATGATACCTGACCCCACGATAGGGTGTAAGAAACTGTGGTGTAATTGCATACCCTGCATCTGCCAAGTAATATTTTCCCGTAGGTACCCTAAACCCTTTTGCAATTGCATCGGCTAAAACTGTACTATCATGTGCCGATCCTTCCCACCCTCCAAGAGAGAATTGTATTGTGCAATCAAAGGAGCATGCAATAAAGACATTCTGTGCTGTGAAGCCCTTACGGGTCTGATAGGAGGGGGCGTCTATTGGTGATACCTTTACTGGAATAAGAGAGCCATCGATTGCCCCAAGACAGTTTCGGAAAAATGGAAAGAACTTTGGATTTTCCAGAATTTCTGGGCAAACCAAAGCCAGATTTGTTGTTTTTGGCGATGGAATTTGCATATATTCTGCTGCGAGGATGTTTATAGCATTAAGAACCTGTTTGAAAATTCTCGAGACAGTTTCAGGGGAGTGCTGAAAACGTTCTTGGGCACCCCGATTCGATGCTCCAACTGTTGCAATAAATAAGAACATGTGCAATTGATGCTCGACAGTTGTATATTGAGTATCCTGTAAAAGATCTTTGGCTCTTATTTGGTTGCAAATTGCTGTGAAAACGGCCAAGCTCATATGTAAACATTCCAATATACGAATTCCGCTCGGGGAGGATAAAAGCTCGGCTGTATATTGTTGGCCACTGAGGGCAGAATTATGGCGTGGAATGCGAGACTTGTACTGATCGAGTTTGTTTATCTCATTCTCAAATGTTGATAGTGCGCTCAACCCGCGAATGGCGATGGCAGCAACTTGTAATACATTGTTGATTTCGTCCTCCTCGGAATGTGCAGACATGCTGGAATTGTTGTGTATGCTGAAATTCGTTTGTGTTCTTGTACTGTTAATTGTTGTTGAGAATTGTGTTTAAAGATTTTCCTAAGTTATAATATTAATTATTAATTTATTTCATTTATTTACAAATTACTTATCTTGTAAAATAATAAAAATCACAAATTAATTAGACTAAAAAGAGTTAATAAAATAATTATTTGAAAACATGTGTAGAAACAATGGTTGTGTTTGGCGCACTTGTGTGTTTGAATAATGGTCATTGGTTGTTTGTACACATGTTTACAAAACATGTTTTGAAATCAAGAATTTTACAAACAACGGCCTGCCAAACAGCCCCTTAGTTACTGGATACAAGAAGAAGGGTCGAAATCCGGGAAAACCTGACTTTCTCACCAGGTACACCAGCGGGGCAAATAGAAGCCAGGGGCGCCTCTATGCTGCATAAGGTACTGGTAGGTGGTAGCTTTGGCGTGAGGTATTCCGACAGCTAGGACCTGAATCGCTTTATATCGGAGAACTCCTTAAGGGGACATGAGTAATATAGGCTAGATATAATGACATACATCGGGATAGATCGTCGAAGTATTGGTAATGATAAGGTAGAAACATATTATATCTATAAGATCTCTTCTGCGTCCTTGTTGTGTCTAATAGCTGGGAAGATGCTTCAATATTTATATTCCGGGTCTGAGCAATGGCGCTATACATGCTAATGCTATACTAACTAAGTATCCAGCTCACAATGCTGCAAACTTCACCTGAGTGCGAACACTCTAGACCCTGAAAACTCTGTACCACACCTTTGGCTCCCATGGGCAACTTATCGGTCTGAGCTTCTGGTATTCCTGATGGTGTGGAGACCACATCAGGTGTGAGCTCAGCTGATTATCCGTTGACAACGACGATTAAGAATTATCTTGCGCACGTGCTCTCTGAGGGTAGTGTAACACGCGGGACAGAAGATGGCCAATCTTCTGTGGTTGGTTCGGTCGAGAAGTGGACAGGCCACTGCATGTTGGATTCTGCGGTTCCGGCATTACATGACTTGTCCTCGGGATCGTACCTCTGGCGGTTTTCCCTCGGACTCCATCTTTTACCAACTTGTCCTTTGTGATAGCGCCGATCCACTTACTGTGCATAGTTACCTCCTTCATACTCTACACGTCTTTGTTGATATGAGGGGAATAATTTCCGAGCAAAGCGTCCTGTTACCTTCGACCCACTCTTCCGACTGTCGGTCTTCAAATGTCGATCACATTATGCGCCGTCGTCCGACTCACCTGCCTCAACCTGTATCAGGTGCCCAAAGGTCTCCCCTCACATGTCCCGCGAACAGGGTCCGGTGGCCCGCACCGCCACAACGCATACGGTGTTGTAAGGTGCATTCCATTGATACTGGTCTTTGGTGTTGGGACGCAACTCCCCAGGTGGCTAGTGATGATACGCCATCCCAACGCGGGGGCTGGAGGGGGAGGTTATCTGTTTCCTTCGAAGTTCGTGCGTGTCAAGGTAGGATAACATTGGCCTCTAAATCCTTAGAGGGAGTCCATGCGCCTAACACGCGCTCCCCCCCTTCCAAGAGTTCGTCCGGAATACTCTATCTTGGTATAGAATCTATCTTCGCTCTCGAACTCCACATTGTAGGCGTAAAAACCACCAGCGTTTACTTGTCCACCGATGGATAACCTTTCTTGTGTTACTCGACCTCTCTCCAGCCCAGCATCTCCGGGCTTTCTCTATGAAACCTGTCCACCTCTTCCTGCGCGTTATTCATACCTTAGGGTGGTTCCCAAGTATTATAACCCTCCTCGCTGCCTTTGTTTTTCACAAAATAGCGAAGCTCTTTCAGCGGTTTATTCCTTTCTCGAACCTCGCCCATGTAAGAAATGATCACACTCTTGACGATCTTTTCTACCTCCCACTCTAAATCTCCGTCAATGTGTTCAGGATCTGTTTGTGGTTGTTCGCCATTGGGTCTGTTCGAGGCACGGTAGGGTTCTAACAGGGAAACATGAAATACGTGATGAATTTTCCATCGTGGCGATATTTCCAACTTCTATGCCCAAGTTCCCTTCTTCTCCAAGACTTTCAATGGGCCATACTGTTTCGGACTCAACTTCATCGATGGTCGTTTGGTACGTATGTTCTTCGCATTCAACATTACCAACTCGCCGACCTCCATGATAGGTTCTTCCGTCGCTTTTGGGTCATAATATTTCTTTCTCGATTCCTGTGTATTCTCTAATGTTTGTATCTCCTGTCGATCTATGTCCTCCATCCAGTGAACATTCATTGTCGCCCCCGGGTTATGAGCTTCTCTTTCTTTCATCAACACCGTGTGTGGGTGAAAGCCATAGTTGGCAAAAAATGGGGTCAATTTGTGTGCGTTGGTTGCTCAGTTATTATAGGGATGCTCGGCCAACGGCAACAGTTGGCACCAGTCCTTCTGATCGTAGTTGACAAATGTCCGTAAGTAACATGCCAGCCCTTGGTTGGTTCTTTCGGTTTGTCAGCGAGTTTGAGGGTGGTATGCCGTTGACATGCGTCGTTTAACTCCTGGCATTTTGCACAAGGATTCCCAGAATTTGCGGGAAAACTTGGCGCCCATGTCCGATATGATTTCGGTCCGTGAGCCCTCAAGTTTCCAAACTTCCCTTAAGAAGGTATCCGCAACATCTTCTGTGGTCCCATTTTCATGGAGGCCAATAAAATGAGCCATCTTCCTGAACTGGTCTCCGACTACCTTTATCTGGGTCTCACCCTGAGATTCTGGCAACTACGTGATGAAGTCCGTCGATATGGAAGACCAGGCGGCATAGGGTACTTCGAAAGGTTGAAGTAATCCATACATAGCGTGCCGGGGGGATTTATTCTGTTGACATTCATCGCAGGATCATACATAGTCTCTGATTCATTCTGCTAGTCATTTCCAGTTGAAATCCCTTGTTAATATCTCGATCGTTGTTTCCTGTCCGAGTTGCCCCGCTGCTATCAAGTCGTGACAGCCTTGGGCTATCTCGGTCTGAAGAGCTTCGTCTTCGGGGATGTACATTCGCTTCTTGTAGTATAGTAACCCGTCCATATCTAGCCATTCGTTGGCCATCTGTTTTCAGCCATCACTTATCTTAATAAGTTCCGGGCCGCAGTCCTGCCACCTCTCATCCTCCTTGCCAGCCACTCTAATGTTGTCCCGAAATGAATCGTTAATCGTTCGCGTCAGGGGTGCATTGACGTGAGGGCTTGATAACATTTCTCTTTCTTTCCTTCACGGAGGGTAATAGCTGATGTCAGCGGTGCTAAAGAATTCATTGTTGCCCGTGTCTCCGTGAAGGAAACATATTTTGACTTTCTGGTCTTTAGCCCTGATGGATCGCTTAGGGTTTAGAGAGCAGGACCGAAAACCCAATTTTCCGCCCTCGGTTGGCTCCAGCTCGTCTAGTTCCATGTCGTCTGGGTCGGCAATCCTTTCTATTAGCAGCTGCGCTATCCGATCCCGTGCTTTAAACAAGTAGACCACTAGGCCATGATTTCGAAGTATGACTTTTATCTCGCCATTGTAATCCGCATCTGTTACACCACGGCCCACCGCTCTTCCGATCTTGCTAGTCATACCACTTCTTCCAGACAGCCTTCTGTAGGTTCCTCCCGGTAATCCTATTGCGATACCCGTTTCCACCACTCTCTGTCCTTTTGCTGGCACCAGGCCGTCTGTCAGGGAATAGATGTCATGACCGGCCTCAAGCGGTGATCCTTTTGTCGGAACTATATCTTTGTCCGAAAGTTTCATTATCCTGAGGCTTGCCGGTTCGCGCGTTTCTGGGTTGAACGCTGTCTCCTCACTTCCTGGTTGATGAAGTACAGAAATTTGAAAGTGTTCTGTTTTCAAAATTCACTGCTCAGTATAACGAGCTCCCTCCGCAGGACCGTACTCCGGCCGTCTACTTAACGCGTCGGGTTTTCCGCACATGTTTCCTGGTCGATAGACTATTTTGAAATTGTAGTTTGTAAACTTGTGTGCCCATCGAATTTGCAGTTGGTTCTAGACTTTTTTTATGAAAAAGGACTCTACGTTTTGGTGGTCTGTGTATACCGTCATGGGTTCTTCTTCACCCAACAGGTATCTTTTCCATGCTTTGAACCCTTCCCTTATTGCGAGCAATTCCTTGTCATGTATCTGGTAATTTCTTTCCGCGCAGTTCAACTTTCGAGAATGAAAAGCCAGCGGGTGAAGCCATCATCCTTGGTATTGGGATAGTACGCATCGGAGCGCGAAGTCGCTCCCCTCTCTCTCGACCACCGTCTTCCTTCTTGGGTAAAAATGCGATAAAATTCGTGCCGTTGTACAACTCCTTTTCGACTCCTCAAACGACTCCTCCTGTTCCCTTCCCCGGTGAAAATCCTTTGGCTCGCTTACAATGTCTCGATTATGGGCTTGCAAACGTTGGACAAATCTTTGATGAATCACCGATAGAAGTTTGCGATTCCAATGAATATTTGAAGCTCTTTAACCGATCTGGGGTGTGCCTAATTTTGGACATTTTTCACTTTCCTATTGGTCATCGTGACTCCGGTTGTCTTGACAATGTATCCTAAGAATTCGACCTCCTCATTGTGGAACACCGACTTTTTCGACAAGTGTGCCATGTCATGTTGTTCGAGCCGGTTAAGGACTTTTTGGACTAGTTTGTTATGATCGTCAATATTTATCCGCGTATATTAGGATATGATCTAGATAGACGACTACTCCCTGGTCCAAGAATTCCCTTAGGATCTTGTTAATTATTGTCTGGAACCTTGCGGGAGGGTGGATGAGCGCGAACGGCATGAGCTTATATTCGTACTGTCGGTACCTTGTACAAAAACCCATTTTATGTTCATCGCGTTTCCTTATTTGCACAAGATGGTATCCATGCTTTAGATCGAGCTTGGTAAATCCCTTTCCGCCTGCAACGCGGTCTCGTAGTCCATCCATGAGCCTTAGGGGGTATTTATTCCAGATCGTCAACTTGTTGAGATTCCTATAGTCTACACATAGTTGTAGACATCCATCTGGTTGCGGAACAAATAGGATTGGAGCATGGTAGGGGGATTCGCTGTCGGCTATTTTACCCTCAGCAAGCCGTTTCTTGAAGTAGTTATCCAGTTGGTTCACCTGGTGTGCCGACATCTGGTAAATCAGACTGAAAGGGGGTTCGGCCTCATCCATAAGGTTGATGGCGTGGTCGCATGTTCTTCGAGCTGCCATCATCTTGGCTTTTTTCTCTTTAACACGCTCCTTATACTGCCAATATGGTTTTGGCAGCGTTTCCAACTGTACTCCCCCTTCTTCCTCCTGTTCTATCCGCCCCACATACTGGGCTTCCTCGTCGTACGTAAGCCACAGTTTCATCCCACTCAAACAAATCCGCCACTGCTTCATCTTCTATATGAGCGTGGCACTTTCCTTCTTCAAAGACCCATTTAGTTGGGTCTGCGATATTTTTTAGGGGGTGTTCATCATGTCACCTCCCAAAGGTTATGATTAAATCATGTTTTCCTGCGTTTCCTATTTCGCAGGATATCATGCTCCAGTGACCGTTGGCACCAATTTCCAATAGAACGATGTGGGTATACAATGTTCCTCCCGTCGGTGCGGTCTTTCCTTGCAAGGTCCGGATTTTTCACCGTGAATCGATAGCTTCGGTCGGGATTTCAAGACATCGTGCGGTATCCTGGTTCATGAGAAAAATGTTTGAACCAAAATCTAAAAGTGGGTCTATCAGGTTTTTTCGTCATTTGATTTCAATAAATGCTTTACCTTCCGCGCAGGCGTAATGCTTGGGTTTTTTAATAAGTCTTGAGCCTTCGCTCGGTTCTTCATGAAATGTTTTCATCGCGGCGGTTACATGTAACGTGAGGGGTTGTTACCGCACCTACGCAGTTGCGGCTCTTAAAGCCTCCTCAGATAAACTTTTACAATCTGTGTCTCATTTTTGCATATCGGGCACCCCACCACTAGCGGTCTTTACCTCCTGCCCAGGAGTTCCCAACTTACCGGAGTCGTAGTTCACTAGAGTACCCCTTGAGTTTGCGACTAGGGTGCGCAGGCCTTTATCGTCGAATTATCCGTCATGTGAGGCTGTCCCCTGCGAGGAGTCGACTGCCCCTTCGCCTTCGAGTTGGTCTCACTCCCCAGGCCCCTTCCGACACCATTCGTCGGGCATGAACCTTGAACAGCATAGAGGTGCCCCTGGCTTCTGTTGGCCTGGCTGTTGTACCTTGAGAGAAAGTCACGTTGCCCTGGATTTCGACCCCCCTGCGCATGTCCTGCAACTCAAGCCTCGTTCCGATGAATAGTAATCTTCTCTTGCCCTTTTACTCGCGTCGACTGGCTTCTTCACTTGTGACTTTTTATGACTCCCGCGGTGAGCACTGACTCCCCATTTTGGGACTTAAAATGGCAGCCGCTATCCTGTGGTCTTTTAGCATTCCGGTGGGATGGCATCACCGACTACACCGCAGGTCTTTCGATTCATGGCGGGAACCTCACTACGCGATCACCGTTGTTGTCCGTACCTGGATGACTTTTTATAAAATGTCGTCATCTTTAAAAGCCCACCCTGGGGGCCTTTGAACTGCTCGTTGTGTGCTCTCTCCCGGGCCATCACCAGCCACAGTGGCTACCTGGGAGCGTCGCTTCGGGGTGAATACGGACTGTGGTTTGGCCTTTCCTTGCCCTTGATATACCGCCAATACTTGTACCGGCTTTGACAGTATGTCCATGTGGCGTTTTTCATTCCGCACCGCATGCATTCATTGTCAGATTTCCGTTTATCAACAACTTTGTGATCGACGCCCTTGTGGGCTTCTGCCCCCACCCTGTTTTTAAATTCTCCCCCCAGTGCCACCCACCCTTCCTTCTTCACCCTTCTTTCCCCAGCCTTCTTCTTCTCATAGTCCGCCTTTTCCTTAGCCGTGTACTGCTTTTTTACACTCTTTGCTGCAACAATCAGCTTTGAATCCTCGAATTCCCTTTTTTCCGCCTGGGTGTTGGGCCGGAGGGACCACCCCTCAAAGAGTTTTCCGTTCCCTAAAGTCTTCTTCTGCTCTGGTAACGGTCCTAACTGCTTCCAAAGATTCCCCAACGTCGCCATACTCTCGTAATGCGAGTGGTAGTAATGCATCGTCAGGGATCTGGTCCGCAATCATTATTCTCCAGGCTATCCCGGTAACCTTTGCGTGGATATTGAGATTTTCCATTTCATGCAAGAATTGAGCGATATCACCGTGATATTTGACACAGGCCATTTAGGCAAGGGATTTTTCGGCCGTGTGGGTAGGCCCGAATCATCGCACTGTTTGTTCTGCACAGACATGCCAGAACTCGTATCCCGCTCGTCTGATGAAAACTAGTTCCCCAGTCATTTGCCGCCCTTAGGTCAACACAAACGGTGCAACTCTCGTCCCTTCAATTCGGCTTATGGCATATCGGATCCGTTGTGCCACGTCTTGCCACTGCCAACTGTTTCGACCAAAATAATCTGTGCATGTCAATAGCCACATCCGTATATCTTGGTATTCTTCGTTTTTGACCAGGGCATGGGGTTCTGCGGGCACTCTTGTTTGTTGTTCCAAGGGGTTGGCCATAACTCGAGAGAACAGATTAAACTGTTGGTCGTCCTCAGCGTCATAGTCGTCTTCTTCTGGGTGGGGTGCGGGTCTTTCTTCCATGCTTCCTTTCCTACTTTCATCTGGCTCCGTTCCAGATCCTGATCCCTCATCATCGGGGTCTCCTCCTGCTCCTGGAGCCCCTGCTGCTTTTCGTTGTAAAGGTGGCGATGGGTTTCCGCCTCTAGCCCCCGACGCTTCGGGCGTTGGGTCTGACACCTTCCCTTTTCCCTTTACCTGCCCTATCCATGTTTCCACCATGGCTTTGAGCTCTGAGATCTCAAAATCTCGAACCTGTTGGGCCTGCTTTTGGTGTCATAGCTCTGTCCTCGTCAGATTAAGACTTATCTTATAGTTTTCAAGCACCCGTTTGCGCACCTTGGTTAATCGGATGATTTCCTAGTCCAACATAAGGTCCCGATGCATTGACTGTGCCTCAGTTCCTTGTACTGTCTCGTGGAGCTGAGCTGTGACGGCCTCATGTCTGGCCTGTCTATCATCAGTTTCTCCCAGTCGTTTAGCCACTGGCCCGGCAAAACTTTCTTGGACTTTCTGAGACTCGATGTCCAAGAGTTGGACTTGATCTTTGATTAGAGCGAGCTCACAGCCTACTATCTGGACACCAGATTATAACTGGTTTTTAACTGTTACCTGTTCCTGGGCCATTATTAGGACGTTGGTTGGTAAGGAGCTGGAAGCAAGATGTTGCTCGTCTATGCTTTCTGTAAGGGTAGAATCGAAGCGGCCTAGAATCCGGTCTAGGTGTTCGATTCGAAGGTGGATGATGGGGTCGCAGGCGGGTTTGGGTGTTCGGCGACCCGCCCCTGGTCTTGGCTTTCCATATTTTGCAAGAAACCCTGGCCCGAACAGGGATCGAGGTGCCTCGTCAGCTGAGTGTGATCGGGCTAGCTGAGTGACCGTTGTCTCCACACTAGGGGCTGAGGCTCAGGACAGTTCATCACCTCCTTAACTTCTTTCTTCTCCTTCGTCCTGTCGCCACTCCATGCCTTCAGGCGCTTTTGGGTAAGAAGCCATTCTTTCGACTTCTTAATGGGAAACTTATTTTTTGGTTCCTCCCCAAACCACCGGTGTCCTAAAGGCTGACTTGAGCATTGGTTACTGTCTGGGTACTGGGTGTACCAAAAGGAATTGGATTTCTCCTACGCGGTGTGAGTGGTGAAGTCTTTGCGGCACTGGTATTGATATAGTGGGGCAAGATCCTCGAATGTGACAATGTGTTCTGGGTTTATCCATCAGAAAGAAGATTCGTAGTAGGGTTCTAGGGTCCCTTCGTCAAGTTCTTGGGTGGAGCTGAGGATTTGATCTATTGCAGTAGTCTTCAATGGTCTTGGTTCAAAAAGGGTATCGGGTTTGGGAGAATGAGTGTCTCTGCCAAACATTCGTCTGGGTAACGATGAGAAGTATGAATATACTGTTAGGTGGTAGCTTCGGCGTGAGGTATTCCGACAGCCAGGACCTGAATTGCTTCATATCCGAGAACTCGTTAAGGGGACACAAGTAATGCAGGCTAGATATAATGGTATACTTCAGGATAGATCGTAGAAGTTTGGTAACGACAAGGTAGAAACATTTTATATTGATAAGATCTCTTCTCCGTGGTTGTTGTGTCTAATAGCAGCGAAGATGCTTCGATATTTATATTCCGGGTCTGAGCAATCGCTGCATACATGCTAATACTATACTAACCAAGTGTCTTGCTCACAATTCTGCGAACATGACCTCAATGCGAAGACTGGTACACCCTGAAAACTCTGTACCTCACCTTTTGCTCCCATGGTCAACTTATCTATCCGCACTTCTATTATTCCATATGGGGTGGAGACGAGGTCAGGTGTCAGGTCATCTGTTTATCTGTTGACAACGACGATTACGAATTATCTTGCCCATGTGCTCTCTGAGGGTAGTCTAATTCGCTGGCGAGAAGATGGCCAATCTTCTTTGGTTGGTTCGGGTGAGAATCCGTCATGCAACTGCATGTTGTATTCATGTCTTCCGGCATTACATGACTTGTCCTCGTGATCGTACCTATCGGTTTTTTTTTCCCTTGGACTCCATCTTTTACCACCTTGTCCTTTGTGGATACACCCGATCCACTTACCGGGCATAGTTACCTTCCTCATATTCTACATGTATTTGTAGATATGAGGGGACTAACCTTCGAGCAAAATGTCCCGTCACCTTCGACCAACCCTTCTGGCTGTCCGTCTTCAAGTGTCTGTAACCTTGTGTGCCATCCACCGATTCACCTGGCTCCACATGCATAACGTGCTCGAGGGTCTCCCCTCAGATATCATGGGAACAGTTCCGGGTCGCAATGCGGGCCGCGACGTATACCTTCTTGTAAGATGCATTCCATTGATAGTCGTCTTTGGTGTCGGGACGCAACTACCTGGGTGGCTAGTGATGACCCGCCATCGGCACGCTGGGGCTGCAGGGGTTTGTTATGTTTTTCTGTTAGGTGGTAGCTTCGGCGTGAGGTATTCCGACAGCTAGGACCACGATCGTAATTATATCGGAGAACTGGTTAAGAAGACACGAGTAATGTGGGCTAGATACAACATTCACTTCGGTATAGATAGTCGAAGTATTGGTAACGATAAAAAAGTGCAGATAAATTATTACATCGATAAGATCTCTTCTCCGTGCTTGTTGCCTAAATAGCAAGGAAGATGCTTCGATATTTATATTCCGGGTCTGAGCAATCGCGGTATACATACCAACTCTAAACTAACCAAGTACCTTGCCCGCAACTCCGCGAAATTCACCTGAGTGCGAACACTCGTAGACCCTGAAAACTCGCTACCACACCTTTTGCTCCCATGGCCAACTTATCCGTCTGCGCTTCCATTATTCCTGATGGTGTGGAGATCACGTTAGGTGTCAGCTCATCCGTTTATCCGTTGACAACAATGACTACGAATTATCTTGCCCAAGTGCTCCTCGACGGTAGTCTAACGGGCTGGACAGAAGATGGCCAATCTTCTTGGGTTTGTTCCGTCGAGAATTCCACCTGCAACTGCATGTTGTATTCGGGTGTTCCGGCATTACACGACTTGTCCGCTGGATCGTACCTATAGGTTTTTTCTCTCGGACTCCATCTTGTACCAACTTGTCCTCTGTGGATGCACCCGATCGACTTACTGGGCATAGTTACCGCCTTCATACCTCACACGACTTTGTGGATACGAGGCGACTAACTTGCATGCACAAGGTCCCGTTACCTTCGACCCAACCTTTCGACTGTCTGTTTTCAAGCGTCGGCAACCTTATGCCCCATCCCCCGAATCACCTGCCTCCATTTGCATAAGGTGCCCGAAGGTGTCCCCTCATATACCCTGCGAACAGGAGCCGGTGGGACGGACCGCCGCGACGTATACAGTGTTATAAGATGGGTTCCATTGATAGTGGTCTTTGGTGTTGGGACGCAAGTACCTAGATGGCCAGTGATGACGCGCCGTCCCAATTCCGGGGCTGGAGGGGGGTGTAATCTTTCTCCTTCGAAGTTCGTGTGCTTCAAGGTACGGTACCTTTGCCCTGTAAATCCTTATGAGGAGTCCGTGCGCCTAACACGAGCTTCCCTCTTCGAAGTGTTCATCCCGAATACTCTATCTCTATTATACAATCAATCTACCATCTCGAGCTCCACATAGTAGGGGCAAAAACCACCAGCGTTTAGTCGTCCACTGATGGAAAACCTTTCTTATGTTACTTGACCTCTCTCGAGCCCGGCATCTCCGGGTTCTCTCTATGAAACCTTTCCCCCTCTTACTCCACGTTCTTTATACCTTCGGGTGGTTCCCAAGTATTCTCGTCCTCCGCACAGCCGTTCCATTTTACAAAATGCCGAAGCTCTATCATTCGTTTATTCCTTCCTCACACCTTTCGCGTATAAGAAATGATCTCACTCTTGACGATCCTTTCTACCTTCCATTCTACATCTTCCTCGATGTCTTCAGGGTCTGGTGGGGGGTGTTCGCGATTTGGTCGGTTCGCGGCTCGCTAAGGTTCCAACAGCGAAACGTGAAACACAGGATGAATTTTCCGCCGCGGCGATATTTCTAACTTGTATTCCCTGCTTCCCTTCTTCTCTAACACTTTGAAAGGGCCATACAGTTTCGGACTCAGCTTCTTCGATGGTCTTTTGGTACGTATGTTCTTCGCATTCAACATTACCAAGTCACCGACCTCGATGCTGGGTTGTCCCGTCGCTTTTCTGTCATACTATTTTTTCATTGATTCCCGCGTATTTTCTAGGGTTTGTTTCGCCTGTCCATGTATGTCCTGCCTCCAGTGACCATACATTCTCGCCCCGGGGTTATGAGCTTCTCTCTCTTTCATCCACTCCGTTTGTGGGTGAAAACCATAGTTGGCGAAGAATGGGGTCATCTTGAGTGCATTTGTTGCCGAGTGGTTATAGGCGTGTTCTGCTAACGGCAATAATTGGTACCAATCGTTCTGATCGTAGTTGACCAATGTCCGTAAGTGACCTTCCAGCACTTGGTTGGTTCTTTCAGTTTGTCCGTCAGTTTGAGGGTGGTACGCCGTCTACATGCGCCATTTAACTCCTAGTATTTTGAACAATGATTCCCAGAATTCACCGGAAAACTTCGTGTCAATGTCCGATATAATTTCGGTTGATAACCCCTGCAGTTTCCAAACTTCCAGAATGAAGGTGTCCGAAACGTCCTTTGCAGTCGCATTATCGTGGAGGCCGATAAAATGAGCCCTCTTGGTGAACCGGTCTACTACTACCATGACCTGGGTCTTACCCTGCGATTCCGGTAGTTGGGTAATAAAGCCCGTCGATATGGAGGACCAGGCGGCATAAGGTACTTGTAAAGGTTGAAGTAATCCGGACTTAGCATGCCGTGGGGATTTACTGTGTTGACATTCGTTGCAGGATCGTACATAATCTCTGATCCAATCTGCGAGTCTGTTCCGGTAAAAGTCCCTTGTTACTATCTCACTCGTTTTTTCCTGTCCGAAGTGCCCCGCTACTAATGAGTCGTGACAGCCTTGGGCTATCTCGGTTTGAAGGGCTTCATTCTCAGGGATGTACAAAGGATTTTTGTAATATAGTAACCCGTCCTTTTCAATCCATTCGTCCAGCACCTTTTTGCCGCCTTCTCTTAATGTAATCAGTTCCCCGCCTCGGTTCTGCCACTTCTCATCCTCCTTGCCAGCCACTCTAATTTTGTCCAGAAATGAATGGTTCATTGTCCGCGTCAGGGCTGCATTGACGTGAGTGCTTGATAACATTTCTCTTTCCTTCATTAAGTGAGGGTGATAGCCGATATCAGCTGCGCTAAAGAATTCGTTTTTTCTGGGGTCCGTGTGAAGGAAACATATTTTGACTTCTTCTTCTTTAGCCGTGATGGATCGCTTAGGGTTCATGTCACTTGATCCGAACCCCATTTTTCCTCGCTCCGTTAATCCCAGATCGTCTACTTCCCTGCCGTTGGCATTGGCAACTTTCTCAACTATGAGTTACGCTATTCGATCTCCTGCCTTAAATACGCAGTCCGCTTCGCCATGATTGCGAAGTATGACCTTGACTTCTCCGGTATAATCCGCATCTATTACAACACTGCCCACTGCTATTCCCATCTTGCTAGCGATACCACTTCTTGCGGCTAGCCTTCGGTAGGTTCCTTCCGGCAATCCTATCGCAATACCTGTTTCCACCATTGTCTGTCCTTTTGCTGCTACCAGGCCGTCTGTCAGGGCGTAGATGTCATGACCGGCCGCAAACCGTGATCCTTTTGTCGGGATTATAGCCTTATCCGCAAGTTTCATTATCCTGAGACTTGTAGGTTGGCGCTTTTTCTGGGACGAGTGCTGTCTCTGCGTTGAGTTTTTGATGAATCACCGAAATCAGAAAATGTTACGATTTCAAAATCGACCCTTCACGGTGAGAAGGTCCCTCCTCTGGACAGTACTCCGGCCGTCTACTTAATTCGCCGAGTTTCCCGCCCCTATTTCCCGGTCGATAGACTATATTGAAGTTGTAGTTTGTCAACTCCTGTGCCCATCGAATCTGTCGCTGGTTCCAGACTTTCCTGGTCAAAAAGGATTGTAGGTTTTGGTGGTCCGTGTATACGGTCACGGGTTCTTCTTCCCCCTAGAGGTATCTTTTCCATTCTTTGAACGCCTCCATTATTGCGAGAAGTTCCTTGTCATGTATCTCGTAATTTCTTTCAGCGCTGTTCAATTTTCGAGAATGGAAAGTCACTGGGTGAAGACATCCGCCTTGGTATTCAGACAGGAGGCATCCGAGCGCGAAGTCGCTAGCGTCTGTCTCCACTACCGTCTTTCTTCCTGGGTTAAAATGCGATAAAATGGGTGCCGTGGTAAACCTCTTTTTTGACTCCTCAAACGCCTCCTCCTGCTCTCTTCCCCAGTGAAAATCCTTTGGGTTTCCCTTCAATGTCTCGGTTATTGGCTTGCAAACCTTTGAGAAATCTTTGATGAATCGTCGATAAAAATTTGCGAATCCAATGAAAAATTGGCCTTTTTTAAGCCATCTTGGGTGTGCTCAATTTGGATGCCTTTCACTTTTCTATTACTCATGGTGACTCCTCTTGTCTTGAAAATGGATCCTAAGAATTCGACCTCATCTTGGTGGAACACCGACCTTTTCTACGAGACCGCCAAGTCGCGCTGTGCTTGTCGATCAAGGACCTTTTGGACTAGTTTGATATGGTCGTCGATATTTTTGGAGTATATTAGGATATCGCCTAGGTAGACGACTACTCCGTGGTCCAAAAATTCCCTTAGGATTTAGTTCACCATTGTCTGAAACGTTGCAGGAGCATTAACGAGCCCGAAGGGCATGACCTTATATTGATACTGTCCATATCGTGTACCAAAGGCCGTTTTGTGTTCTTCGCCTTTACTCATTCGAATAAGATGATATCCATCTTTTAGGTCGTGTTATGTAAACACCTTTGCTCCAGCCACGCGGTCTCGTAGTTCATCCATGAGGGGTAGGGGGTACTTATTCAGGATTGTCAATTTGTTGAGGTTTCTATAGTCTACGCATAGTCGTAGACTTCCATCTAGTTTCGGGACGAAAAGGATTGGGGCACCGAAAGGGGATTCCCTATCAGCAATCTTGCCATCTGCCATCATTTTCTTAAGGTAGTTATCCAGCTCGTTCAACTGGTGTGCCGACATTGGGTAAATCGGACCCCATGGGGGTTCGGGCCCTTCTTTAAGGTTGATGGCGTGATCGATTGTCCTTCGAGGCGCCAAAACCTTGGCTTTTTTCTCTTCAAAAAGCTCTTTATAGTGCCAATACGGTTTTGGCAGCGTCTCCCACTGTACTCCCCCTTCTTCCTCTCGTGCTATACGTCCCACATACTGTGCTTCCTTATTGTAAGCCACAGTTTCATCCCATTCAAACATATCGGCCACCACTTCATCTTCTATATGAGCGTGGCACTTTGCTTCTTCAAAGGCCCATTTAGGTGGGTCCACGATATTTTTAAGGAGGTGCTCATCATGCCACCACCCAAAGGGTATGATTAAGTCATACCTTCCTGCATTCGCAATTTCACAGGCTATAATACTTCGGTGGCCGTTGGCACCGATTTCTAGCTGCATAGGATGTGTATAGAATATTCCTCCAGTAGGCGCGGTTTCACCATCAAAGGCGGTTCGTTTTGACGGTGAATCCCTAGTTTCAGTCGGGATTTCAAGCCGTCATGGGGTATCCTGAGTCATGAGAAAGATGTTTGAACCAGAATCCAGGAGGACGTTTATCGCGTCCTTTCGTCCTTTGATTTCAATAAATGCCTTCCCCTGAGGGCAGGCGTACTGCTTTGGTTTTTTAATGGGTCTAGAGCTTTCGCTCAATTCATGATGAAATCTTTTCATCGTCGCTGTCGCAAGTAGTGTGGGGGTTTGTTACCGCGCCTGCGCAGTTTCCGCTCTTGAAGCCTCCTCAGACAAACTTTTACAATAAGTGTCTAATATTCTGATATCTGGCAACCCACGACCAGCGGTCTTTACGTCCTGCCGCGGAGTTCCCATATCACAGGCGTGCTGGTTCACTAGAGTACCCCTCAAGTTTGCGACCAGAGTGCTCGGCTCTTTATCGTCGACTTAGCCCTCATGTGAGGCGTCCCCGGTGACGAATCCACCGTACCTCCGCCTTCGAGTTTGGTCTCACTCGCGAGACCCCCTCAGACACCATTCGTCTGGCATAAACCTTGTGCCCAATAGAGGCGCCCCCAACCTCTATTTGCCCGGCTGTTTTACCCGGAGAGAAAGTCAGGTTGCCCTGGATTTCGACCCTCCTTCGCGTATAGTGCAAGTCAAGTTCCGTTCCGACGAATGGTAGTCTTCTCTTTCCCTTTTAGTCTCGTCAACCGCTTTCTTCACTTGTAATTTTTTATGGCTCCCGTTGTGAGCACAGACTACCCCTTTTTGGACCTAAAATGGCAACCACTATCCTTTGGTCTTATTACCCTAGCGGGAATAGCTTAACTAATAATTAAGAGCGAGCTATATGGCTTCATAGGATGACCACATATCCGAACCCAAGCTCCCGGAGTTATGATCTTCACAGAGGCATCTGCAAGACGACTCGGAATACTGAATGAGAGCACGTTTCAAGATATGTTTAACTGATTGGAACGATGTTTAGAGATTGCTACTCCTCTGATTTTCTAGTTGCATATGCGATTAGCTGCATAATGCTTTGATAGCTGGATATCGGAACTGATCACTCTATATTCCATACTACTATTGGTATGTAGGCATTTGGGCCGCATATTCATTTATAGTCTATCATAACGAAGAGATCGAAGACTGTCTACTGGTGGAGTGGGGACACCCTCAGATTAAATAGCAGTTCGGGAGATTCTCTGAGTTGGGCTGGGCAAGTTCTCAGGGTCAAACAGTGTTCGCACTATGTTCTGACGAACTGAATTGTTAAGAAAGATACTTCTTAACTAGAGAAGTTGAAGTAGCATGAACATTAGTATAAATAGTAGGCCTCTCCCCCGGTGGTTGAAGAATCATCAAGCAACGGAGAAGAGACCTTAACAATATAACAAGTTGGCGAGTTATATTCTAACTCTTTGATATTTGACTACTCTTTATTACTTTACCTTTATCAAACAATTACCAATGAGCGTTCCTAACTATTAATCCGTTGTCTCGAATATCCTTGGCCTAGTTAGCTCGGAATCCTAACGTGATAGCTACCCCGTAACAGGTCTTTTAGCCTTTCGGTGGGATGTCGTCACCGACTACGCCGCAGGTCTTTCGATGCGAGGCGGCAACCACACTACCCGATCACCCTGGTGGTCAGTACCTTGATAACTTTTCATAAAATGTCGTCATCTTCAAAAGCGCAAGCTGGGGGCCTTTGAACCGCTCGTCTTGAGATTTCTCCCTAGCCATCAACTGCCACAGTGGCTACATGGGGGCATCGTTTTGGCGCGCATGCGGACTATCGTTTGGGCTTCGTTTGCGCTCGATATACCGCCGATACTTGTATCGGTTTTCGACAGTATTTCCAAGCGTGATTTTTCATTCCGCACCGCGTGTATTCGTTGTTGGATTTTCGTTTATCAACCACTTTCTGATCGACGCCCTGGTGGGCTTCTGCCCATACGTTGTGGCTAACTGCCCCCCCCGGTTCCTCCGCCCCTTCTTTCTTCCTCTTTCTTTCCCCTGCCTTTTTCTTCTGGTAGTCCACCTTTTCCTTAGCCGCGTATTGCTCTGTTACACGCTTTGCAGGTAATGTTAGCTTTGAATCCTCGAACTTTCTTTTCTCGCATCGTGTCGCGCCGGAGGCACCGCAACCACGCAGATTCTTTTGTTCTTTGAAATCTTCTTCTGCTCGGGTTATGGTCCTGGCTGCTTCCAACTACTCCCCATCGTCGACATATTCTCGTTGCGAGAGCAGTCACAATGCTTCTACGGGAAGTTTGTCTCAAATCATTTTTCTCCAGGCTATCCCGGTGACTCTTGCATCGATATTGAGATTTTCCATCTCCATCAAGAATTTGGTGATATCACCGCGATATTTGACCGATCCCATTTCTCTCAGGGTTTTTTCAGCTTCATGTGTAGGTCCGAAGCGTCGAAGGCCTTGTTCGGCAAAAACGTGCCAGAACTCGTATCCTTCTTGACTCGTATAACCTATTTACCCGGTCATTTGTCCTCACTAGGTTAACGCAAACGGTGCGACTTGTTTCCCATCCATTCGGCTTATGTCGTATCCGATTCGTTGTGCCTTATTTTCCCCTTCCCGCTTTTTCTACCAAAATAATCATACATGTCAATAGCCACATACGTATATCCTCGTGTTTCTCATTTCGAAACATGGCAGGGGGTTCCGCCGGGACTCGTCTTCGTTGTCCCAAGGCGTTGGCAATGAGCCGTGAGAACAGGTTAAACTGTTCGTCGTTTTCGGGCGTCATAGTCGTCTTCGTCTGGCTGGGGTGCGGGTCTCTCGTCCCGTCTTCCTTTCCTACTCTTATCTGACTTCGTACCAGATCCTTCTCCTTCATCATTGGGGTCTCCTCCCCCTCCTCCGCCTGGAGCTCGTGCCGCTCCGTATCGTGGTGGTGGTGGTGGTCTTCGTCCACCCGCCCCTGAAGCCTCTCGTGTCGGATCTGACACCTTGCCTTTCCCTTTCACCTGACCCAACAACTGTTCCACCAGAGCCTTAAGCACCGCGATCTCACCATCTCGGGCTTCACGAGACCCCTGTTGTCGTTGCAGCTCATCCCTTACGAGATTGATACTTATCTCGTGATTTTCCAGCTCTCGCTTATGTTGTTCGTTTATTCGAACAAACTCTTGGTCGAGGAGTAGGTCCCGAAGCATGGACTGTTCACCAGTTCCTTGTACTGCATCGTGGATATGAGAGGTGACAGCCTCATGTCGGGTCTGTCGCTCATCTGGTTTGCCAAGTCGTTCCGCGACTTGGGTGGCGAACCTCTCTTTAACCTTCTGAGATTGCAAGTCCAAAAGCTGAACTTGCTAGTCTATTCGGGTGAGTTCTCGACCAACTATCTGGACCCCTGATTTCAACTGATTTTTCACGGTTACCAGTTCTTGGGCCATTAATAAGATGTTGGTCGGGAGGGAACTGAATGCAAGATCTTGCCTATCTTGACTGATGGTGAGCTTCGTGTCAAACCGGTCGAGGATCTGATCTAATCTTCGGATCCTAACGGCCATGAGGGATTCGCCTGGGGGTTCAGGCGTTCGGCAACCTCCTGGGTGTCGTCCCTTTCCGTGGTTATCTAGAAAACCTAACCCGATTGGGGATGGTGGTGTCCGATCGGCCGAATGCGATCGGGCAAGGTGGGTTATGGTGTTTTCCACGCTTGGAGCTTGGACGGAGGAAAGTTCATCTCCCACGTCTGCTGCTTCTCCCTCTTGCCATTCCATGGCCTCAGGCGCTTTGGGGTCAGAAGCCATCTCTGTGGTTTCTATAAGGAAGACTTATCTTTTGTTTCCTCCCCAGACTATCGGTATCTAAAAACGCTGACTTGAGCGTTGATTGCTTTCTGGGTACGGGGTATACCAAATGGAGTTCCATTTCTCCGTGGGGGTCTTGTAGATGACGTCTTTGCCGTACTGGTATTGGTATATTGGAGCTATGTCTTCGAGGGTAACCGTATTTTCTGGGTTTGTCCACCAGGTATAAGATTGGTTGTAGGGCTCTTGAGTCCCTAACTCGGGTATAGGGGTGAGGACTTCGTCTATCGAGATAGTCATCAATGGTCTTGGTTTGAAAGGTTTTTGGGTTCGGGAGTATGAGTGTCTCTGCCAAACATTCATCTCGGTAACGATGAGAAGTATCAATATACTGTTAGGTGGTAGCTTCGGCGTGAGGTATTCCGCCCGCTAGGACCTTAATCGTAATTATATCGGAGAACTCGTTAAGAAGACACGAGTAATGTAGGCTAGATATAATTATTCACTTTGAGGTAGATCGTCGAAGTATTGGTAACGATATAAAAGTGGAGATAACTTATTATATTGATAAGATCTCTTCTCCGTGCTTGTTGTTCTTTAATAGCAGCGAAGATGCTTCGATATTTATATTCCGCGTCTGAGCAATCGTGGTATACATGCTAACTCTATACTAACTAAGTACCTTGCCCGCAACTCTGCGAACTTCACCTGAGTGCGAACACTCGTAGACCCTGAAAACTCTCTCCCACACCTCTTGCTCCCATAGCGAACTTATCGGTCTGCGCTTCCATTATTCCTGATGGTGAGGAGACCACGTCAGGTGTCAGCTCATCCGTTTATCCGTTGACAACAATGACTATGAATTATCTTGCCCTCATGCTCGTCGAGGGTAGTCTAACTCGCTGGACAGAAGATCGCCAATGTTCTTTGGTTGGTTCCGACGAGAATTCCACCTGCAACTGCATGTGGTATTCTGATGTTCCCGCATTACACGACGTGTCCTCGGGATCGTACCTATAGGTTTTTTCCCTCGGACTCCATCTTTTACCAACTTGTCCTCTTTCGATACACCCGATCCACTTACTGGGCATAGTTACCTCCTTCATACCTCACACAACTTTGTGGATACTAGGGGACTAACTTGCATGCAAAACATCCCTTTACATTCGACCCAACCTTCCGACTGTCTGTCTTCAAGTGTCTGTAACCTTATCCACCACCGTCCGATTTACCTGATTCCACTTGCATAAGGTGCGCGAAGGTGTCCCCTTATATACCCTGCGAACAGGATCCCGTCAGACGGACGGCCGCGACGTATACGGTGTTTTAAGATGGGTTCCATTGATAGTGGTCTTCGGTGTTGGGACCCAACTACCCAGGTGGCCAGTGATGACGCGCCGTCCCAACACCGGGGCTGGAGGCGGGTGTTATCTTTCTCCTTCGAAGTTCGTATGTGTCAAGGTAGGGTAACTTTGCCCTTTAAATCCTTATAGGGAGTCCGTGCCCCTAACATTTTCCTTCAAAGTTCGTGCGTGTCAACCTAGGGTAAATTTGCCCTGTCAATCCTTACGGGGAGTCCTTGCGCCTAACAAGATCCCCGTGAATTCCCCGCTTTTCGTATCCCCCTAGCTCTTCAATCGCCATGCACAATGAATACCCACCATGGGTGGGGCTGGAGGGGCCATGGGGGTGAGACTCCGGATGGCAAGATATGGATGCGGGAAGCACGATCTCATTCGCAAGATTGGTAGCATTTGCCTAAAACATTCTGTCAAGCTTCAAATGTTCGCGACTGGTTGAAAGCAACTGAGGACTGGAAGCGTCGGGCACCGTTCCATGACGAAAAAGGTGACGAAGATGCTAGTGCAGTCAAGAGATTGTGTTTGACATTGTCCACAGCGTGTCATGGATCAGAGTGTGGGTGATCTGATGGCCTGTCGCTTGCACGCTATGTCTACCAAGACATATATTAGTGATTTCAATTCCTGTTCGATAGATTTCATCGAGTAGTACTTAAGAGTTTTGGAATAGCCTTTAGATCTTGCTCCCATGAGTTCCTTCATCTGGGTTCGCACATGCCGTAGTATGATACCTTGTGGTGTTGTGTTCAGGTTCAGGCCGTGAGCTACGGTCTTGGCTGACTCTGACACCAAGAGACGTCACCATACGCGATGTCTTTTTGCGCATACATACTTGTGAGGCTTAAGACACTATCGCAGCAGGTGCTGCAAATCACCCGTGACAATCAAGACTCAGCACCTTTCATCTTTCGACAATATAAGATCTATATCTTTATCCACCGTTATTGGCCAAGTGCGTTCATTATCCATCTCACGATACAGTATCTAAGCCATACCGATCCACATCTACATCACAACATCGCGGTACACCCAAAGTCGCATTCCCTACTGGTACGTCCCCTAGGGCTCACCGGCGGCGAAATGTCCAGCGTCGGTGAAATCTATACAAAGACCCCTCAGACCCCTCCATCGCTTGACCTCTTCACCCTTGATGGGTTTTTTGACCCCGCAATGACTCGTTTCACCATTATCAACTCTTTCAGTACCAAGGGCCGGTCCAACAACACACGTTCGGTACCACCAGACCTTATCTTCCCCACCTCGCCTGGACCTACTCTCACACTTGGTGACCTCAACATACACCACCCCACCGCTGACCCTTTAAGAAGCTTCAAGGAAGACCAGATCCCTACCTCTGTCCTGTATTTCGACTGAGCCACAGAGCGTGGGTTCTTCCTCCTCTACACGCCCGGGGTGTACACCTGTTTTTCCATGTCCCTTGTGTCCCGCCTGGCCTGGGGTCCTAGACCTGGCATTCGCCTGTCCCCTCCTCATGCCTTATTTCTCGGAATGGTCCCACCCACTGCCTTCCACAGGCTCTGACCATGTCCTGATTGTCTTAAGCTTTAATGTGCCATTGTTTCGAGCCCCCACTCCCAGGCCTAACTGAGCCATGACGGACTAGCCCAAAGTGACCGACGACCTCAAGACGTTAACGATCCCTCTGCCCCCCGCCCTCCCAACCTCCAACTCCATGGGGGTTTGGTTTGATACCAATATCAACAGAATCTCGGCTACACTCGCCATGCATACCCCCCTTAACCGCGTCACCCATAGGTCCAAACCGTGGTGGTCAACTACACTCTCAGACCTACAACTCTGCTGTCAGGGCGTCCAAAAAAGACGGCCACATTTCCTCTGTACCGTTATCTGCTAGGGCCGCCCGTCCCTCTTACTTTACAGCCATTAAGAAAGCCAAAAGGGATCACTGGTGTGACTTACTGGCAACAGCAACCCCCCAAACCGTCTGGACAGCAAAGAACGTTGCTATTGGCCGCCCCCCCCCCCCACTTCCCAGAGTTGCCTGGGGTTTCAACACTGCGTGAGCTGAACGCGGCCCTACTTAACCACATCATCCCAGGGAAACCTGCCGACGTCCGCACACTGTCCTCCTCCCCTTCAGAGAAGCTATAGTGCTAGATGCGTCCGAGGTGCAAAGGGCTCTGGCCTGCTCCTCTCCCTCGTTGGCCCCGGGCCCGGATATGATCCCCAACTCAGTCTGGAAGCCAATCAACAGAGTGGCTCCGAGCCTCCTGCTCGGCCTCCTCGCCCCTCTCGTGTCCCATGGTTTTCATGCCCTCTCCCTGAAGAAGGCAGACAGCATTGTCCTGGACAAGCCTGGTAAACCGTCCTACAACTCTCCCTCCTCATTCCGCGTCATTGTTCTCCTCAAGACATTCTCCAAGATCCTAGAGAGGATCATGAAAAGTCGCCTTTCCTGCGTGGCCCAGGTCGTGGGCCTGCTCAACCCCCACCAATGCAGTTCCCTGGCAGGTTTGTCAGTGGCAGACGCGTGCAACACACTGACTCACGAGATCAGAACCCTCCAAATAGATAAGAGGAAACTCTCCACACTCCTCCTGGATATCAAAAGCGGCTTCGACAACGTCAACCCTTTGTCCCTCTCTGCCATGCTCACTGCCAGCGGGGTCAACCCATACCTAGTAGCCTGGATACGGTCCTTCCTCATGGGCAGATCCTGTCTTCTGCTGTTCCAGGGCTCGCCCATGGTCGTTTCCCTGTCTCTGTTGGCACCAGGCCCCAGTCTCGCCCCTCCTGTTTGTCATATACCTTTCAGGACTCCAGAGGGAGATCCCATATGGCCTTACACTCTCCTACGTGGAAGACTTTGCCCTAACGGTCTCGTCGGAATCCTATTGCTGCAATGTCCAGCTGCTACACAGGCAGTATGCAATCCTGAAGGCAAAGGGCTCACGGCTGGGAGTCGGCTTCTTAATCCCCAAAGCGGAACTGATCCACAGGCGAACGAAAAGGGACCGGGACCCTCCCTCACAAGCACCGATCTGCCTAGACGGGTCGATTTTCCAACCCAAAACCGAACTCAGGTACCTTGGGCTCTGGTTCACCCCGTCTCTCTCCACCATCCTGCACTTCACTAAGCGACTAGCAAAGGCTCAGGCGGCCTTCATGGCGGTCAAAAGGCTCTCTCCTCCGGGGATGGGCCTGCCCCCTTTCCTCTGCCATTGGTTGGCAGCGTCCCTCCTCTTCCTCCTCCTGAGTCACGGAGGGGAGGGTTTCTCCCCAATCGCCCACATGTTAAGAAAGCTGGCGGTTTTCTGGCACAAAGCCCAGAGGTGGTGTACAAACTGCTTCCCCTCAACCCTGACAGACATCCTGGCAATGGAAGCCTGCCTCCCCCCCCTGGACTTACTTCTGTCCTACAAGCGCCGTCTGGCGTCCCTCCGAATACTTGGCTCCCCCCCTGAGATCAACCCTGCCACAGCCCGGTTGGCACAATCGGTGCAGACCCCCTCCCACCACCGCCACATCCCAGATCAGAGGACCCTCCTGAGGAAGAACACGGGCAGCCGCCTCCCCCTCCTGTGGGTCCAGCCCCGCGCCCCCTTGAAGAACAGGGCACACTTGCCCCTCGATGCTCTTCCCCACTCTATGCTCTTCCTCTTGGGCCCTGACGGGCTCGTCCCCCTCACAGTTACCTCTGAACACCTCCTCACCGCGTCATACCCCGACCCCCCAGTGTGTCACTCCTACCTCCAACTAAGACAGCGTTGTCGCGACCTCCTCATGGAAGAATGGAAAGACCAGGCCCCAGACCCATCAAGATATCTATACCCCCCCTCCCTCAAGCCCCATCCTTTTAGGGGCCTCAACAAATTCGATCCGGGTAGGCTTCCCCAGATGAGATCGGGAAAAGGTTACCTCTGCGCCCACCTGTGGTGGGATAACCATGACCCCACCACCTGCCCCAGATGCAAAGAAGCCCCTGAGACCTTCGAGCACGCCATACTGTCCTGCCCCTCGAGGGAGCCAGCCAGGGTCCGCCACCTTGAGGCGGTCACTAATCTTGGCCCTGGCGCCCCCGTCTGATCCTCGGCCGCCCTGCTAGGTGCCCTCTCCAGCTTGATCAGGTCAACCAAGAGAGCCTTCCCTCCGAGCATGTTTTCCCGCCCCTCTTCTGCTGGTTCTCTTGCTTCCCGCTCCTCTAAGATAGTTTCTGTTGGTTATTTTATGTCGTCACAGGAGATCTAGATTTACTTCGTTTGATTGTTTGTAATTTCTGCTGGTTCATGGAAGGGTTTCCTTGATTAAATTGCTTGATCTTGGTGCCCGTATGTGGGCCAGGGACCGGTATGGACCCCGTATGCAGTTGACAGGAGATGGACGTTTCTTTTGTTCGTTTGTTTTGGATCTTGAGTTTTGTTTTCGCCATAGCTTGCCCTCCATGCGATTTCTTGTACCTTAACAACGAATATATGATATAAAAAATAAAAACATAAAAAAAAGACCCCTTCCCCGCTGTTACCTCCCAACCTACAGGATGTCCACCTGCGTTTTGACCCTGCGTCCCAATGTCTGGTGTCTTGAGATATACGAACATCAAACACCGTCCAAGTGACTATCAATCGACCCCCCCCTGTTTTTGCCCTGGATATCAGATTCAAGAATCACTGATGGACCAATCGTGCATCTGGGAATAGCGAGATGTCAGTTGCGGAAGGCAAAGTATGCAAAACACCACTCCTACTAGTATTAGTAACAAATGTTAATACCTCTCTGGCCCTTAGACGTCCCGCGGTGCTGCCACAGTCACACCAAATTCACAGCGGTATACCAAGAAGGATTCTGACACATGCGGCCGTCCATTGCCCCGCAGAAAAGGGAGCGTAAGCAATCATGAAATGCTCTTTATATGCAATCATAGGATATCGAACTCACAAACCTTCTTTAATGAACAGAGAACCTGAGCCTGAGGAGCGCGCACACTTCCAACCGGCAATGGGAGATTCACGGTGTATCAAGCCGAACCTAACTTCCCAGCAATAAGATTCTGGCATGCTGACAATCTCACTCAAACTAGGACCGTATATGGCGCCATTGGGTATGCCAAATTGCAGTGTGGATTCCAAGATCCGCGTGGCCCATCCTCTGTCTATGCAACATGGCCTGAGCAAATAAAGGCCTATATCGTAGCTCGCCCCCTGGACCATAGTTGCCTAACAGAATGGCAAGTGGATTCAATTATATTGTTCGCACAGAGCCTTTCGCCAGTCAAGGAGGGTATTGAGTTCATCAAACACCATCACAACACAGACGACGTTTGGGAACCAATCCGGCATCTGAAGATCCTAGTCAAAGATTTGGCCAAGAAACTGCAGACCTCCAACAAGCATCAGAGGGTTGGGTGGGATGTTCGTGGCAACGTTGGAGAACCTCCGAGCAATTGTTATCCATCGTTGTTCCTGTAGCCTCGCACTAACAAGTGCTGCTAGTGGCTCATTCCGATTGGGATTCACCATATTCCCCGCGCGCTGTGAGAATCCATATCGTTCGTCAAACGGGAGTGCTGGCTGCCCAGCATCGATTCCGCGGCCATCCCTGGTGTGTAAGAGACTCAGATCGGGCAATCGACTGGGGTGTCGTGACTTCACCTACATCGCGGATCTGCTCCGTTTGGCAAGAGCGCAAGACGTAGAAGAGGAAATCAAATGGCCACGGGCTATGATTGGCGCAACGGGTGAGCGCGCTACCAGACTACGTCAGGACCCCGAAGACCCTCTCCGACTACGGCAGCTCATATTCATCAATAGAGATGATGACATTCGTGCGTGGTTACTTGCAAACAATGGCCACGATCGCCTGCACCTCATGGTTCTTGAGTCACGTCCGGAAAATGGAGAGTACCCAGATGAGACACCTGAGCCTCCCGATGGCAGGCTCCCCATTTTTGACTGCAAGGTCTGGGATGACTTGGCAGGTGCAGAATATGCGACGCGGGAGATACAGGAGGAGGAGGGGTGGATTGACGATCATGAAGGGCTAGAGCCCGAGCCGGAGGGAGCAACTCGGGCGCCCTCAGGTGCTGGCGTTATGATTGTAGATGAAGGCGATGTAAGTATTGTAACAGACTGGGCACACAGGTCAAGACAGGCTAGTGAATTGCTGATGTAGGAACAGTCACCCGGAGTCACGGCCCCCTCCTGACGCTGGAGGAACATTCCATCGGAAATGCAGGAGCCGGCAGATCTAATCGATTTGCGCGGCTGTTAGGGGTGCCAGCATCCAGTAGATCTCGGCCTTCCGAGTCTGTGAAGCTCCAAAAACTCCGGGCTTCCACAGGTCAACCCCTGGGCAACCAAATTCCTGGCAAATCCCAGGCTGATAGCTGTGAGACCTCAAGGGCACAATGGGGCTGACGACACACCACCTGCCGGACCTATAAATGGCGACGAACACTGGGTCTCACCTCCCACTTGTTAGGTGGTAGCTTCGGCAGGAGGTATTCCGACAGCTAGGACCTTAATCGTAATTATATCGGAGAACTCGTTAAGAAGACACGAGTAATGTAGGCTAGATATAATAACTTGCTTCGATATAGATCGTGGAAGTATTGGTAACGATATAAAAGTGTAGAATAACTTATTATATTGATAAGATCTCTTCTCCGTGCTTCCTGTTCTTAATAGCAGCGAAGATGCTTCGATATTTATATTCCGCGTCTGAGCAATCGCGGTATACATGCTAACTCTATACTAACTAAGTACCTTGCCCGCAACTCTGCGAACTTCACCTGAGTGCGAACACTGGTAGACCCTGAAAACTCTCTACCACACCTTTTGCTCCCATGGTCAACTTATCGGTCTGCGCTTTCATTATTCCTGATGGTGTGGAAACCACGTCAGGTGTCAGCTCATCCGTTTATCCGTTGACAACAATGGTTACGAATTATCTTGCCCTCGTGCTCGTCGAGGGTAGTCTAACTCGCTGGACAGAAGAAGGCCAGTCTCCTTTGGTTGGTTCCGTCGAGAATCCGTTATGCGACTGCATCTCGTATTCTGTTCTTCCGGCATTACACGACTTGTCCTCGGGCTCGTACCTATAGGCATTTTCCCTCGGAGTCCATCTTTTACCAACTTGTCCTCTGTGGATTTACCCAATCCACTTACTGGGCATAGTTACCTACTTCGTACTCTACACGACTTTGTAGGTACGAGTGGACTAACTTTCGTGCAAAACATCCCGTTACCTTCAACCCACTCGTCCGACAGCCTGTCTTCAAGTGTCTGTAACCTTATGCGCCGTCGTCCGATTCACCTGCTTCCACCTGCATATGGTGTCCAAAGGTCTCCCCTCATATATCCTGCGAACAGGATCCGGTCGGACGGACGGCCGCGACGTATACGGTGTTATAAGATGTGTTCCATTGATAGTGGCCTTTGGTGTTGGGACGCAACTACCCAGGCGGCCAGTGATGACGCGCCGTCCCAACGCCGGGGCTGGAGGGGGGTGTTATCTTTTTCCTTCGAAGTTCGTATGCGCCAAGGTAGGGTAACTTTGCCCTGTAAATCCTTACGGGGAGTCCGTGCGCCTAACACGAGCTCCCCTCTTCGAAGGGTTTGTCCCGAATACTCTATGTCTATTATACAATCTTTTCATCTTATTTCGAGCTCTACATAGTAGGGGTAAAAACCATCGGCGTTTGCTTGTCCACCGGTGGAAAACCTTTCTTATGTCACTCGACCTCTCCTGGGCCCGGCATCTCCGCGTTTTCTCTATGAAACCTTTCCACCTCTTCCTGCGCGTTCCCCATGCCCTTGGGGGGTTCCCACGTATTTTCATCCTCCGCGCAGCCTTTCCATTTCACAAAGTACCGAAGCTCCTTCCTCGTTTTATTCCTTCCTCGAACCTTTCCCGTGTAGGAAATGATCTCACTCTTGACGATCTTTTCTACCTCCCATTCTAAATCTCCCTCGATCTCTTCGGGGTCTCGTGGAGGTTGTTCGCGAGTTGGTCGATTCGAGGCCCGGTAGGGTTCCAACAGCGAAACGTGAAACACGGGATGAAATTTCCACCTAGGCGATATTTCTAGCTTGTATGCCCAACTTCCTTTCTTTTCTAAGACTTTGAACGGGCCATACAGCTTTGGACTCAACTTCTTCGATGGTCGTTTGGTATGTATGTTTTTCGCATTCAACATTACCAAGTCGCCGACCTCGATGTTGGGTTGTGCTGTCGCCTTTCGGTCACAATATTTTCTCATCGATTCCCTTGTGTTTTCTAGGGTTTGTTTCGCCTCTCGATTTATGTCCTGCATCCAGTGAGCATACAATGTCGCACCGGGGTTATGAGCTTCTCTCTCTTTCATCCACTCTGTCTGTGGGTGAAAACCGTAGTTGGCGAAGAAGGGGGTCATTTTGTGTGCATTGGTAGCCGAGTTGTTGTAGGCATGTTCTGCTAACGGCAATAGTTGGTACCAGTCGTTCTGATCGTAGTTGACAAATGTTCGTAAGTAGCCTTCCAGCACTTGGTTGGTCCTTTCGGTTTGGCCATCAGTCTGAGGGTGGTACGCCGTTGACATGCGCCTTTTAACTCCTAGCATTTTGCACAATGATTCCCAGAATTCGCCGGAAAACTTCGCGTCCATGTCCGATATGATTTCGCTCGGTAATCCGGGAAGTTTCCAAACTTCCCGAAGGAAGGTATCCGCAACATCTTTTGCGGTCGCGTTCTCGTGGAGGCCAATGAAGTGGGCCATCTTCGTGAACCGGTCTACAACTACCATTATTTGGGTCTTACCCTGCGATTCTGGTAGTTGGGTGATGAAGTCTGTGGATATGGAGGACCAGGCGGCATAAGGTACTTCTAAGGGTTGAAGTAACCCACATCAGCAAAAAAAATCAGTTTGCGTTATTTGCATTTCAGCGCACCCTGCATCTTCTGGCTGCGTTCTGTGGGACAATTTTTTTGAAGTTATGTAATCAAAAAACCCGTTTCATTTTAAGATTAATCTAACAATTACGGAGACAAACATGAATTTTCAGCCCTAACGGACAATATTTACATGTCCATTTTGGCTTCTGAAGTTTAAAACTAGATTGATGGGATGCACAGGATGCTGACCAGATGCAAACTCCAGTACAGGGTGCGTTCAGATGCGTGTGGATGCAAAATCGAGTGTTTTTGCTGATGCATACTTAGCATGCCGGGGGGATTTACTGTGTTGACATTCGTCGCAGGCTCGTACATAGTCTCTGATCCAATCTGCGAGTTTTTTCCAGTAGAAATCCCTGGTTACTATCTCAATCGTTTTTTCCTGTCCAAAGTGCCCAGCTACTAACGAGTCATGACAGCCTTGGGCTATCTCGGTCTTTAGCGCTTCCTTTTCTGGAATGTATAACCGATTTTTGTAGTATAGCAACCCGTCTTTTTCTATTCATTCGTCCGGCATTTTTTCCTTCCGTTCTCTTAACCTCCCCAGTTCACGGCCTCGGTCCAGCCACTTCTCATCCTCCTTTCCAGCCGCTCTAATCTTGTCCAGAAATGTATCGTTTATTGTCCGCGTCAGGGCTGCGTTGACGCGAGCACTCGATAACATTTCTCGTTCTTTCGTAAGCTGAGGGTGATAAGCGATATCAGCTGCACTAAAGAATTCGTTTCCGCTTGTGTCTGCGTGAAGGAAACATATCCTGACCTTTTCTTCTTTAGCCGTGATGGATCGCTTGGGGTTCATGTCAGTTGATCCGAAACCCATTTTTCCTCGCTCGGTTATTCCCAAATCGTCTACTTCCATGGCGTCGG
>Ga0307517_10001032_pt1 | contig 47242 bp, 64 predicted proteins | sample 23_EM_MG_FD_194515 | JGI IMG/M metagenome (GOLD analysis project Ga0307517, IMG submission 194515) | Populus trichocarpa ectomycorrhiza microbial communities from riparian zone in the Pacific Northwest, United States - 23_EM | ecosystem: Host-associated > Plants > Roots > Unclassified | place...
ACGCACATCAGTCACTTTGATTTTAAAATAGAATACCAGCCAGGAGCGAAGAATTTCCTAGCAGACTACCTATCGAGAATCCATGAGGGAACCCCAGGGCCGTTAGATATAAGCCTCAAGGACCCCACTATCGATTATGATAGCCTTGAGCTACCTGACCCTGCCCAACCCCTACAGATCAATACAAGCTACGCCTCCTCTAGCGATTTTAGCATTGAATCAGACGACGCCATGTACCACTCAGGCGAAGCCCAAACCTCTCCCACCCTTACCAGCAGTGACTCTATCAGTCGCTGCCGCCCTGAATACCTTATGGACGAGATTACCAGCAATGCTGTGACTCGCTCCCAGAAGCGTAAGGCCTCTGCTTCCTCGCCAGCTACATCAAGCGCAGCCAGCAACGATAGCAGAATATCGATTGGAAACTCTTGGGGTGATAATACAACTCTCCCAATCTCCAGTGAAATGGAAAGACGACACTCAGAAATGAGCTGGATGTCATGCACTGACGATGGGTGTGAAATACATAAGAATGAAAAAGAAGGTGCAGGCTACTGGCCAAAGGACCCTAAGGTCCGGAAGCAGAGTAAGAAGACAAAGAGAAAAGAGCAGGATAGGACTTCAACATCGAATACAGCCCTTGAGGCAGGCCAGGCCTCGCTCCCCGATATCCCATACCTCTCAGAAAGCCTCCCGCCTTTTCGTATGAATGATACCATTCTGGCCACACCGCCCATGGCCTCGCCGGCCTTTAGTCCCCTTTACAGCCATGCAGGCTATGACTCCGATGAGGCAACCAATGCCAACCAATTCCTAACCACCCTACACTCCCGCCTTATGGGTATCCTCGCCCAGCGAGTTAGAGAGGCCCTGAGGACCGACGCCCTCTACACCAGGGTCAAGGAAACTGATAACAAATTGCACTATTCTATCCGCGATGGCCTTCTACTTGCCCAGAACACCAATGGGTACGAAAACCTTTATATACCGGTAGGACCTCTTGAGAAGGGGGTATCCCTACGGGATTTCATCCTCAAGACTGTCCATGAAGGCCTCGGACATTTCTCAGCCTACAAATGCTACTCCTATGCGGCTTGCTTCTTCTGGTGGCCACAGATGCGCCAGGACTTTGTCCTCTACTGTTGGTCATGCGATAAGTGCCAGATTAACAACGAGCCCACCACCCTGCCCTATGGACGATCCCTTACCCTCCCTGACCCCGACGAAGCCTACCAATCCCTAGCCATAGACTTCGCCGGCCCTTTCAACAAATCTGATGGCTATACATCTATCATGGTCATTATGGACCGCTTTACCTCCTACACACATCTCATCCCCCTCAAGGATGCGGCCACCTCTGAGAAGATCTTTAAGAAACTCAACAGTACCATCTTCGATGTCCATGGCCTCCCGCTCAGCATTGTCCTTGACCAGGACTCTCGCTTTACCTCTAAGTTTTGGTCACAAATGATGAAGTCCCTTGGTATCCAGGTCTGGATGGCGACCCAATACCACCACCAAACGAATGGCCAGGTTGAGCGAAGGATCCGTACCCTCAAACAGCTAATGAGGAACTTCGTTAACCCCAGACAAAACAACTGGTCCGGCGCCCTCCCCGCTATTGCAGCAGCCATGAACGGCGCCCCCCATGAATCTCTAGGCATCTCGCCATACCATGCCCTCTATGGACGTCCCTGGAAGATATTCAACCCTGTCCAGAGATCCGCCAGCAAGGTACCAGCTGTGGACGATATCTTAAACGCCCATGAAGCAACAAGAATGGAAGTAGACATGGCCAGAAAGCATGCTACCTTCCGCCAGACTGTCCAGGCAGACAAACGCCGAAAACCCCTAACGGAACCCTTCAAGAATGGCAGCAGAGTTCTTGTTAGAGGCCGCCCTTATACCTCCTCCCCTGGACGATCCAAGAAGCTAGAACCACGCTGGTTCGGACCCTTCAAGGTCCTAGAACATCTACCTGACACAGACAACTACAAATTACACCTCCCGCCCAGAATGGCCCGCCAGAAGCCCTACTTCCATCTCTCCTCCCTTAAGGAATACAGAGAAAACGATCCCGATAGGTTCAAGTCCCGCAGAATGGACAAGCCAGCACCCATCCTAATCGACAATGCAGAAGAATGGGAAGCAGAGCAGATACTCGACTACCGCCGCCAGAACAACAGGCACGAATTCCTGGTCCACTGGAAAGGCTATGAGCGAGCTGACCACTTCTGGGAACCTATCGAGAACCTCGACCACTCCTTGGAACTCATACAGGAATACTGGGACGCTAACCACCCAGCAGAACCGACGCCCCAGATCACCTCCCACTACATTAAAGCTTCCTGGGAACCTATGGAAGTTTCCTCTACACCCTGCACCGCAAACGATTGCCCATGCGACTTCTGGGAACCCTATGACGATGAGGAATATGATTCAAGCAGCTCTGAGCAGGACTCTTGCCCCACAGATGACGACAGCCTTCTATGGCACACCGACGAGAGCGCTGAGGACAGGGAGGACTTTCGAATGATTGTTGATTTTTCAGAATAAGGGAATGTAACATGTGTACATGTTCCGGTAATGGTACACAGGATCGGGCAGTGCAGGATCTCCTATGTTTAGTTGATTTATATTTGGTTTATTTGATTTGATTTCAGCTCCGCCACTGTCTCTGAGTCAGATAGGTTATGCTATCGTATTGCTATGTTTAGTTTGCTTTGCTGGAAGTTTATATTTAGGATTCCGGGTATGGAATGGTCATGTGGCACTGGTGGAGGCTGAGCTATGTTTCCTTCTTTGGTCTTGCAGGATTACAGGATTCCGGTATGTGCGCAGCTACTGGTAATGATCGTGATTGCAGGAATGCTATCGCTCTTGGGTTCTGTATTTAAACCAGTCTCCTGGCCAGCAGGAGACAGCAGACTTCGACAGACCTTCAGTCTAAGAATACACTTGGTTGAACGGCAATTCCAGAGTCCGTTAGCCCTATTTGTCCTTCAACTATTATCCTTCTAGCTACCGGTCCCTTGAAGCCTCCCTTAGCACCAGCGCTAGCAGGTCTATCGCCGGTCCTATTGTATTTGCGTTAGACAGGAATAAACCTGTTACAACAGTCAACCCGCGCGGCGCAATGTCTTTGTGAATTACCGACAAAGTGACCCCAGCTGCCTCATACGCCCCCTATTTCGACTCCCTTACGAGGGCCCTGAACACATCTTTCACTGTGGGTAACAACACCTGGGGTACCTCGGTCCCTGCCTCCACCACTGTGTAACGAGCCATTCACGACGTACGACTTGGATTCCTCCTACACGAAGGAGGGGAACTCTTCCTGTTCGTTACAGGGGGGGGCCGGGGTGTTTTCACTCGCGAGACCCTGCGCTTAGACCGGGCCGAGTGGGTATGTTTCAGGTAATCCCGGCCCCAGCCCTCTCCTGGGCCAACCTGCAGTCATTCGCAGGCCGGGCCCCGTTTGTTACGACCTATTTTTAACGGGGACCCGTCTGGGGTATGGGTGGGGCGGGGGCCTGAGCGGGGACAGGGTCAGGGAATGCCGAAAAAGCCACGCCGCCCCAGGCTGCGGAGTGGGGTGGGGCGGGAAAAGGGCTGGGGGCCGGGTTTTTTCGGGGCCTGTCGGCCCGGTAAGGAACTCTAGGAACTCTTCCCATATTTCCAGCCGGCCATCCTCAACCGCAAAGCGACCCGAGTTCTCACTGCCAGGTACCTTAACAATAGCAGAGATTCTCGGGACACCAAGCAGGCCACTTCGGAAGTTGTCACTGTCAACCTCCAACACGTTTCGGCCCTCACCTCGTGAGTCGTCATCTTCTCGCCGAAACGAAAGGTCGAACGGCCCTTCCCAGCCAACAAGTCCACCCTGTGCAGAAACTGCTGGAGGTATGGACATGCCCATCAACATTGCCTAGCCACCCACCCAACCTTCTCCATCTGTGCGCTTCATCCTACTCAGGCGGCTCACAGATGTCAGAATCCCACCTCCCGCAGGGAAACTATCAGCCACTCCCATCCTGTTGCCCCACCTCGCCCCCCCATTTCTGGAACTGCGGTAACCACCACACTGCCACATTCAAAGAATGTCCGGCTAGACCTGCCCCTGATGTCCCCACCCGACATGCCACCCCTGTCCACCCTGGTCAAGACCAGGTGGATATGACGGTCCATAGTGGCCCAGTACCCTCTATTCCCCCGGTCAGGGCACGTCCGACCGAGGTCGACCTCCTAACTCCCCGGCAACCCCCCCGACTGGGCCCCGGCGGCCAGATACCTTTCAATGTTTCGGTGGTCTTCACCCCTTGGTGGTACGAAGCGCTTCCCACGCTCATCTGCACTGTCGGGTTCATCCCGGAAATGAATAATCGACCCGGCTCCCGCGGGAAACGCCAGGCTCCAGCCCCTATGTTTCTTTCAATCTTTCAACCAAACTACCTCTGGAGTTGTCATGTTTTTCCTTCCTTGTTTGAGTCGTTCAAAGAAGCGGCCACATATCCTTCGATCATCCTCCGCCAGGATCCTCCTGTGAGCCATGCACACCTTCCTTTCTTTGGTTGTTTTAAATCATTTTTTCCCCCTGCCAGAAAGCCACGCGTGGCGGCCTATGTACACAGGTTGTTTCTTTCCAGTTTTTCCGTACTACCCAGGTTCAAGAGGGTGGACGACGTCCTTGCCCTGGACATTTCTTCCCACGAGCCCCTTATTGGTCCCAACTGTGACTCATTCAGGCTAATCAACGCCTACACGACCCATACCCCTGAACACCAGGTCCACTCGGTCCTCCTTGACACTCTTTTTCCTGATGTTGGAATCCCCCTGCTGGTAGTCAGGAACCTCAATATCCACAATCGCTTGTCCGACCCACTACGCTCCCTTCTCACAAAGAGAAATTGTTTCCCCAACTTGCCATTTTCAAAAAGCGGCGGAAGCCGGCTTTGCACTCATCAACCTCTCCGGAGAATATGCGGGATTCCCGTGTGTGAGTAGGGCCTGCCCATTAGTTATCGCCTTGGCCTGCGCCAATCCCCTTCTTTTACCAATGGTAAAGTGTTGGGAGGTGTCACTCCCCTCGACTGGCTCCAATCAATTACCGTTAACAATAAAGCCATACCCCCGCACCATGATACCTAGCCCTGGGCTCCCTCGCTGGGGCAACATGGACTTGGCAACACTCCCCCCGGTAATCAAAGGCTTCCTGTCCTCCCCCACCCCAACATGTCCATCCCCGTTGGTGCTAGAGAAATGGCTCTCGATATCACTCGCGCGCCTTACGCCCCGCCTGAACGCGCATACGCCGGTCTCTAGGCCTTCCCATCACTCCAAGCCCTGATGGTCCCCCCACCTGACCATGCTTCGTCGTTAGTTTCACAAAGCCTCTAGCGTGGCTAGGAAACACGACACACCCCACATGCAGGATGTGGCAAGAACCCGTAAGAAGGGGTACTTCAAGACGGACAAGACCGCCAAAAACAAACCCGGGTCCTCATTCCTACTGGGAGCGACTCCCCAAACACTCTGGACGGCCAAGAGGTCTGCCTTAGGTCGCAGACAACCCCGATTGCTCTCCCTACCCAGAGCGGAGACTCCACAATAAACAAACATGGTCCTGCTGGACCATTTCTTCCCCGTAAGGACGCTTTTGTTAGAATTTTCACGAAGATTCTATATGACACGAATGGCTACAGAAAGTGGAAGATGTTGGATAAGGGTTGGACGAAGTAGGAAATGGAAGTATAGTGCATGTGGTCGTAGAGGTTAGTGGAAGATGCAAGTGTTTGGATAGGAGATGTGGGGTCTGAGAAGGGTTTGGCTGAAAGGGTTAGCTCAGGACTTGGTTACACGTGGATGACCTTGTCAATTCTTTTTGTATATAGCAGCCGAGGTGAGGACACGAGTACCTTCTGTTGTGACTGCTTGGTTGTAGTATATTAGATCTCCTCTCTGGCCAGAAGTAGAGGATACCGACGTGGAAAATAAAGCGACTGAGAATACTTTACAAGAGGTTATGAGCCTGGTCCGCGCCAGTCAGTAGCCTTCAGCCTCTTCAATTTCTTCAACTTGTATCCTCGATCATGGCAACCACCAGAGCTGGAGCTGCCGCGCCCAGTACCTCTACCGTTCCGCCACCAGTTGCTACACCATATGCTAATCCGTTCACTTCCATTAGCCACACTATTGACAATTTAGATGGCTCGATGGCAACAGGAAAAAGCAGCTATGTTGCATGGAAGTTTCGCATACTTCGTATCCTGAAGGAAAACGGGCTCGCTCGTGCACTAGAGAATGCTGCTGATAATACTGATTATGATGCAGCTGACCTGCCTGCCAGGGAGCGGGTTAATTATCAGGCCTTCATGATTATGTCTTTGACTATCCGTGACTCACAAATCCCTCACATGCAAGCAGCCAGGAATGCAAAAGAGGCCTGGGAGTCCTTGGCCAAGGTTCACCAGGGCATTGGGTCGAATGGAAGGATGGTCCTTATGCAGAAGATTTGGAGCCTTCACTTGAAGGAAGGGCAGGACATGACAGCACATGTTAATAGTTTCAAAGAGGTCTCAACTCAGTTAGCCAATCTCTCACCGGATCGTATTGGTATCGCAGACAGTGATCTCGATTCGATGTTGAGCCTGTCACTACCGGAGTCTTATGAGCCTTTGATCATGGCTGTTCAATCCCGGGCAGAAAAGATTACCTTCGATTTTTTGACTGGGAGGTTGCTCGAAGAGGCAACACGAAGACAGGTGGCACAAAGCTCAATTGTTGAGCAGGATCCTGAGCCTTTCTCAGCATTCGGAGCAGGGGACAGATTTCGCGTGAGTAGCTTCAGGGGCCGGGAATATAGTCTGCTCGGCAACAGAGGTACAGGGAGAAGTATGCACGGTGGTCGCTCCGGGGGCAGTAAAGGCCGTGGAATGCTACAACAGCCGACAGTTAGTGGGCGTTGCCATTATTGCAACAAAGAAAGCCATTGGAAGAATGAGTGCTTTAAGAGAAACAATAACTCACAGCAGGGTAATAGGGAAGGGCATCTGGCCTTCATGGGGTTGGCCAATAGAGCGACCGGAAGCACAGAGTGGATTATTGACTCTGGTGCATCAAAACATCTTACTGCACAAAAGGAGCTATTAGGTAACTATATTACTATTCCGCCTACATCTATCACGATTGGGGATGGAAAGGAAATCACAGCGGTTGGCCAAGGGGATATTAGTCTTCATACAGTGTGAGGAATAATCTCGCTTTTGGGAGTTTTGCACGTACCAGATATTGGGAGAAACTTGATTACTGTTCCTAGCATTGTGGACAAAGGGTTCCAAGTTGAGTTTACTAAAAGTGCATGTATCGTCAGTAAACTGGATACAGGAAAGGTCATTGGGAAACAGCAGGGCAATATTTACAGCCTAAGTGGGCTACAAGAGGTAGCATATGCAGGTCAGTCTCGACGAAAAGACTACACAACAAAGGAAATGTGACATAGACGGATCACTCACAAAGGTCTGAGTGAGAGCGCGGTCAGCTCTATAACAAAGTCTGTAACGGACTTTAATCTTACCGAAAAAGAGTTATGGGGAGAAGGGATATGTACAGTATGTGCGGAAGGAAAGCAAAGTAGGCAAAGTCTGACTGGAGAAAGGAAAAAGAGCACAGAACTATTAAACACTATTCATTCGGATGTGTGTTGTCCTATGGCAACTACAGGCCTTATGGGAGAGCGCTACTTTGCTATGTTCATAGATGAGTATTCAGGGCGGATTGCTCTATCACTTCTGATGCAGAAGTCCGAAGCGTTCAAACGGTTTAAGCATTACAAGGAAAAGATCCAGCGAGGAACCGGAGGGGGGGTCAAGTGATTAAGATGTGATGGCGGGGCGAGTATAGTGGGAAGGTTTTTCAGAGTTATCTTACCGAGCATGGACTTATACAGCGTATTACTCCAGACTATACCCCAGAACACAATGGGATTGCAGAAAGGGCCAACCACAAGATCATGGAGATGGTAAGGTGCATGTTATTTGACACCAGAATGAGGAAAGCGTTTTAGGGGTTCGCAGCACTTACAGCGGTACACATTATTAACAGGCTACCTTCAAGTACGTGTGAAGGGAAGACGCCTTTTGAGATGTGGTTTGGAGTTCCACCATCTATTGGGCACTTACGGGTATTCGGTTGCTTTGCCTATCGGCACATCCCATCGGCAGGAAGACAGAAACTGGACCCTAAGGCACGAAAGTGTCAAATGATAGGGTATAAGGAAGCAAGTGGTAGTCGCGTCTATTGGGTCTACGATGAGACATCGAAGCAGGTTCTAATAACTAGGGATGTTGTATTTGATGAAACAACAACTATCAAGACCACAACCCAGCATACAGAGAGGGCTGCCGTTCAGGTGGAAGGCCCGCAGGTATCAGCAGATATGCGACAACAGGAAGGGGCACTAGAAGACGATGAGGGGCAAGGACAGGGTTACTGATCGAGGGAGGATGAAGAAGGACCTAGTTTGGCGGAGCCACTGCCGCCCATTGATCCGGACGAAGAGGATAGACGGAGGCTGATTTAGGATTGTGATACAATTACGGTTGGACATCCTGAGGTAGTAGGTAATTGACCGAACCTGTGGGAAACCGCTAGTCCTGCACCTCTCAGCAAGGCTTTAACGCCACAGCGAACTCGGCCAGTTTGAGACATGTTTTGTCCGGCTGCCTGGCAGGCGTTTATTGCCATGGCAGAAGAGCCCATCACGCTACAGAAAGCGCTTGCAGGTAAAGATGGACCTGCTTGGAAAGCGGCATGGGAACGTGAGTTAGACTCACTGCAGAAAAATAGAACCTGGGTAGTGGAGAATGCCCCACTGGATAGGAATAGAGTAGGATGTCGGTGGCTGTTTAAACGGAAGAAAGACGGGCGATTCAAAGCTCGTCTTGTGGCGAAAATCTATTCGCAAGAGCTAGGGATAGACGTTCAGGAAACGTTTGCCCCCGTAGCAAAGTTTACAATGCTCTGTATACTACTTGCGCTAGTAGCAGAGAATAATTGGGTGCTGCTTAGTATGGATGTTAAGACCGGGTTCCTTAACCGTGTCCTTGAGGAGGAAATATTTATGGAGTGTCCTGAAGGCATAATGGAGGAATACTAGTGCAAGAAGGTTTGTCGTTTGGTTTAGGCAATCTATGGGTTACGGCAGTCACGACGGGCCTGGTATGAAAAGGGCCATTCCTTCTTTCTGGAGCATCAGTTCTTTCCAAGCACGCAAGACTACAGCTTGTACATCAACTATGAAAGAAGGCTACTAGTTCTGGTCTACGTTGATGATCTTGAGCTTGCCGCTGCGAGTCTGCCTGATATAGTTTGGATCAAGACCATGCTGGCCAAAGCTTTGGAAATGACCGACCTGGGAGAGTTGAGCACATTTCTAGAACTGGAGATTTCACGGGATAGGGGTCAGCGGTTACTCACTGTTCATTAAGGGAAATATATGGAGAAGATACTTTGTCGGCATGGTAGGCAAGATGCGCGGCCAAGCCTGACACCACTTAATACTGGTACCCGACTCCTCACCAGTAAGGACAGTGATACTGGTTCCCAACCACTTAAGCCAGTCAGTCTACAGCTTTACCAGTCTGCGGTCGGCGCTCCAATGTATGCAATGCTTGGAACTAGACACGACATTGCTTATGCTGTTGGCATTGGTAGTCAGTTTAACCGCACACCAGTTTAGGAATACTGAATGGCAGTGAAGCAGATATTTCGTTATCTGGCTGGAACGCGGGGACTATGCTTAACATATGGAGCTACAAACAGCAGCGGAGGATATTCGGATGCAGACTGGAACTCTACAAATCACAGGAAGCTTGTTGGAAGATATGTTTTTTACCTTAATGGAGGATCAGTGTCCTGGTCGAGCAAGAAGCAGACCTCTATTGCTCTGTCGACCACAGAGGCAGAATATATGTCTATGACACAGGCGGCGAAGGAGATTGTATGGCTACGAGGACTATTGGAGGAATTAGGGGCAACGGAACATATTAGAAAAATGTGACAGCTACAGGGGGACAACCAGGGTGCACTGGCTTTAGCACGTAATGCTGAATATCATGCGCGCACTAAGCACATTAATATTCAGTTCAACTTCGTTCGGGAACCGGTTGGGGATGAGAAGATCTACCTTCAGTACTGCCCTAGCTCTGACATGATAGCTGATGTCATGACCAAGCCGCTACCACACACAGCACACAAGAAACTTACTCCAGCTATCGGCATGGTGGATCGGACAGGCAAGTCAGATAGAACACTTCGTGAGGGGGGGTGTGAGAATTTTCACGAAGGTTCTATATGACACGGATGGCTACACAAAGTGGAAGATGTTGGATAAGAGTTGGACGAAGTAGGAAATGGAAGTATGCTGCATGTGGTCGTAGAGATTAGTAGAAGCTGAAAGGGTTTGGATAGGAGATGTACGGTCTGAGAAGGGTTGGGCTGAAAGGGTTAGCTCAGGACCTGGTTACAGGTGGATGACCTTGTCAATTCTTTTTGTATATAGCAGCCGAGGTGAGGACACGAGTACCTTCTGTTGTGACTGCTTTGTTGTAGTATATTAGATCTCCGCTCTGGCCAGAAGTACAGGATGGGAACGTGGAAAATAAAGTGACCGAGAATAGTTTACATGAGCTTTTCCCCCCCCCCCAGGCTAAGGCCATACGCGAAGACGCCCCTGCGAACCAAAGGACAGATAACAGATGGTCTTGCCAAATGGTCACCCACCTCGGCCCCGGGACCGGACGGGATCCCCTACTCCACCTGAAAACAGGTCAACAAGATCAACCCCTCCATGCGGGTCCAAATCCTGTCACCACTAGTTAGCCTAGGATACCACCCAGCGTCGTTAAAAGGGTCGAATGGGGTGGTGCTTGATAAGCCTTGGAAGCCCTCTTACATGTCCCCTGCCTGCTGCAGGATAATTATGCTCATCCGCAGGGTCTCGAATATCCTGAAAAGGATAATCGGGGCTCGCCTCCTCAAAGCAGCTCGCTCGAGAGGGTTGCTACACCCCAACCAATCCGGATCCTTGCCTGTGCTTAGCACCTATAATGCCACCCTCACTCTCTTCAATGACGTAAGAACCCTGCAGAAGCTAAGGCTCACAATCGCTTCTCTCTTCTTGGAAATCAAAGCAAGGTTCGACAATGTCGATGTAGGAGGTTTATTCCTGTCTAACGAAAATACTGTAGTACCAGCGATAGACCTGCTAGCGCTGGTCCTAATGGAGACTGCAAGGGACCGTAGGTAAGAGATAATAGTTGAAGGACAAATAGAACTTAGGAACTCAGCGATTGCCGTTCAACCAAGTGTATTCTTAGACTGAAGGTCTGTCGAATTCTGCTGTCTCCTGCTAGCCAGGAGACCGGTTTAAATACAAAACTCAGGAGCGATAGCCTTCCTGCAATCACGATCATTACTAGTAGCTGCGCACATACCGGAATCCTGCAATCCTGCAAGCCCAAGGAAAAAAACATAGCTCAGCCTCCACCAGTGCTACATGACCATTCCATACCGGGAATCCTAAATATAAACTTCCAGCAAAGCCAACTAAATATAGCAATACAATAGCATAGCCTATCTGACTCAGAGCCAATGGCGCAGCTGACGTCAAATCAAATAAACCCAATATAAATCAACTAAACAGAGGAAATCCTGCACTCCCCGCTGCTGTGTACCGTTACAGGACCATGTACACATGTTACCTTCCCTTATTCTGACATATCAACAATCATTCCAAAGTCTTCACTGTCCTCAGTGCTCCCATCGGTGTGGCATAGGAGGCTGTCGTCATCTGTGGGGAAATCGTCCAGCTCAGAGCTGGTAGAATCATATTCCTCATCGGCATAGGGTTCCCACAAGTCATCTGGGCAATCGTTTGTGGTACAGGGTGTGGAGGAAACTTCCATGGGTTCCCTGGAAGCTTTAATGTAGTGGAAGGTAATCTGGGGAGTTGCTTCTGCTGCGTGGTTTGCATCCCACTATTCCTGTATCAGTTCCAGACAGTGATGGACACGATCAATCTGGTGCAGAAAATTTGGCCCATGCTGGAGCATTGATCGAGCTCGATCAGAGGAAAAATTTATTATCGAGCATGATCCAGTTTATCACTAGTTCCAGATAGTGGTCGAGGGTGTCGATAGGTTTCCAGGAGTCATCCGCACGCTCATAGGCTTTCCAGTGGAGAAGGAATTTGTGCCTGTTGTTCTGGCGGCGGTAGTCGAGTATCTGCTGTGCTTCCCATTCCCCTCCATTGTCGATCACGATGGGTGTTGCCTTGTCCATTCTGCCGGACTTGAATCTATCCGGATCGTTCTCACGGTATTCCTTAAAGGCGGAGACGTTGAAGTAGGGTTTCTGGCGGGCCATTGTGGGTGGGAGGTGTAGCTTGTAGTTGTCTGTATCAGTTAGATGTTCGAGGACCGTGAAAGGACTGAACCAGGGTGTTTCTGGCTTCTTGGATCGTCCAGGGGAGGAAGTATAAGGGGGGCCTCTATCAAGAACTCTGCTGCCATTCATGAAGGGTTCCGTTAGCGGTTTGCGGCGTTTGTCTGCCTGGACACTCTTGCCGAAGGTAGCATGCTTTCTGCTTATGTGTAGTTCCATTCTCGTTGATTCATGACCTTTAAGATATCGTCCACAGCTGGTACCGTGCTGGCGGATCTCTGGATAGGGTTGAATATCTTCCAGGGGCCTCAATAGAGGGCATGGTATGGCGAGATGCCTAGGGATTCATGAAATCAGCAAAAATAATATCATACGTTCCGTGCGCTCTGTGCGTCTGATGCAGCTGATGCTTGAACGCAAAATGCGAATCAGGATGCAACCACTCTATCACACCCTGCATCTGAGGCAACCTGACGTAGCACCTCATCATCAGGAGACCCCTGATGCCACACCTAATACTCAGGACGCTACCTGACGCACCACCTAATACACAGGATTCTACCTGACGCCAGACCACATCTTCGTGAGATAAGCGAAGGGGCGCCCCTTTACTTTTTTCTGACCTGGGTCAGAATAGAGTTCATACCGTCAAACCGTTAAATTTACAACTAGTAGTCTTCTCTTATTCTAATATACAGGCCATTTCACAAAGAAACACTATGTCATAAGACGTCTTGTGACACTTTTATCCTCTACCTGGGACCCTGTAGCTCAATGGGAAATTGGCGCCTCAGGATGTATCCTATACCACAGGGTAGCGGGCGTCGAGCCCAACAATCCCCTGCAACTGGAATCAGATCTGGAATCGGCCCAGCCGTTGTGGAGGTATCCGCCATCCAGTTCAGGAACATGTAGAAAGACGACTCTCTCAAGAGTTGGCGGATTCATGACTTCTGATGCGACAGAGACATACCCTATACCTCCGCGTAGTTGACGCCGAGCCCAACAATCACCTGCAATAAGATCCAAAATCAGCCCAGCGGTTATGGCGGAATCAGCCATCGTGATCTGCGATTGCCAGCAACCCATTTAGCCTTGTAACTTCATGAATAGAAATCGCGGGGGGAAGCACCATATAGCATCATCTAACTGGCGTCGAGCCCAACAATCCCCCGCAATCAGATCCAGAATCGGAGCAGTGGTTGTGGAGGAATCTCCCATCGAGTTCAGAGACCGGCAGAAAGACCACTCTCAGATGGGTTGGCGGATTCATGAGTTCCGATGCGACAGAGATGTACCTTATACCGGCGCGTAGCTGGCATCAGGCCCAACAACCTCCCGCAATCAGGTTCAGGATGAGAGCATTGGTTGTGGAGGAATCTGCTATCGAGCTCAGAGATCGCCAGCATATCATTCAGTCCGGTAACTTCATGAATAAGCATTGCGGGGGGTATCTTATATCGCTGTGAGGCCTGTGTCATGGCCGACAACCTCCCGCAAAAGGCATAAGAATCCGTGGAGCCGTCATGGAGTAATCCGCCATCAAGTAAAATATGGCCAACTTGATACCTAATACACCCTCCACAGACGACAGCGAGTTCATGAGTTCTGATGCGACAGAGACGTACCTTATCCCGTTGGAAGGCTGGCGTCAGGCCCAACCACCTCTGGCAAAGAGCATCAAAATCTGTTCAGTGGTTGTGGAGTAATCTGCTATGGAGTAAAAGATCGCCAGCGCTACTATAAAGATTCTCTCCACAGAAGACAGCGACTTACTGGGTTTCGATGTGACAGAGACGTACCTTATACCTTTGGAAGGCTGGTGTCAAGCCCAACAACCTCCCGCAAACAGAATCCAGATCCATCAATCAGTTGTGGAGTAATCTACCATCGAGTACAATATCGCCATTGATACCTAATACACCCTCCACAGCACACAGCGATTTCCTCAGGCCTGATACGACAGGGAAGTACCTTATACCATTGCGTAGCTGGCGTCGGGCCCAACAAGCTCCCGCAATCAGATCCAGGATCGGAGCAGTGGTTGTGGAGGAATCCGCTATCGAGTTCTAGGATCGCCAGGGTATCCATAAAGACAACTCTCACAAGGGTCAGCGATTTCCTGAGTTTCGATGCCACAGAGATGTCCATCATCAGCAAAAAGGTGGCCTGCGTCAGATCCAGTAGTGTTGCGTCCTGACTCTCCCAGCCTGGACCCTGCGTCCTGTGCGTACTGTGCGTCCTGTACAAATACGCCACATCTTGTTGCGTTAGGTGCGTCCGGAGACCCTTGCCTGCACTGGGTTCCGTCTGGACACATCCAACCAAGCAACCCTACCTCCTGACTTAAACCTCAACCCCATCGCACATCAGGATTTAGCACTACCCCTGATTCTCCTTTCAGCCTTCTTTTTCTTCTTGCCCAGATGTGAGCACAGAGTATTTCTTGGCAAAGAAAATATGGTTAGTTCTGGCGCCTGGTGAGAAACCCATCATACCCTTAATCTTAAATATGCACTAAAGACCCCAAGTCACACTGGTACTCAGGGTTCTATTTTCAGAACATTCTCTTTGAATGAGCGAATGTGCCAGCTCACTCCAGTCTGAAACGGAGTGATAGCCATAACACTGCCTGGCGGTTTCTCGGCACTTGGCCTCAAACTGGACGCGACGCGAGACACTCTTGTCATCACAACACTTAACATCCACACTCCGGGGCCACAGCTGCAATACTCCACCAGAGCCAGACAATGAATCCTCAATCCGACACCTGGAGGTTCCTGGGCTCGATGCCAGCTGTTCAGCGGTATAGGATTCATCCCCAGAGGGATATTATTCATGAAGTTACAGGGCTGAATGGGGTGGGTAGCTGGCGATCCCAGAACTCGATTCCACATTCCTCCACTTCCACTGCTCCGAACCTGAATCTGATTGCGGGAGGTTGTTGGGCTCGACGCCAGCTACGCAGCGGTATAAAGGGCGTCTCTGTGGCATCAAAACTCAGAAGGTCGCTGACCCTTGTGAGTGTTGTCTTTATAGATACCCTGGCGCTCCCAGAGCTTGATGTCAGATTCCGCCACAGCCACGGCTCCAATCCTGAGTCCGATTGCGGGAGATCGTTGGGCTCGACACCAGCTACGCAGCAGTATAAAGGACGTCTCTGTCGCATCAGATCTCAGGAAATCGCTGACCCTTGTGAGAGTTGTCTTGATAGATACCCTGGCGATCTTTTACTCGATGGTGGATTACTCCACAACCGCTTGACGGATTTTGAATCTGTTTGCGAGGGATTGTTGGGCTCGACGCCAGCTTCCCAACGGTATAAGGCACGTCCCTGTCACATCAAGGCCTATGAAATCGCTGTCTTCTGTGCAGGGTGTATTAGGTATCAAGCCGGCGATATTTTACTCGATGGCAGATTACTCCACAACCGCAGGACGGATCTTGCTGCCTTTTGCGGGAGGTTGTTGGACTCGACGCCAGCTACGCGGCGGCATAAGGTGCCTCTCCGTCGCATCAATACTCAGGAAATCGCTGACTCTTGTGGGGGTTGTCTTTATAGGTACTCTGGCGATCCCAGACCTCAATGGCTGATTCCTCCACAACCACGGCTCCGATCCTGAACCTGATAGCGGGAGGCCGTTGGGCTCAACGCCAGCTACAGAGCGGTATAAAGGACGTCTCTGTCGCATCAGAACTGAGGAAATCGCTGACCCTTGTGAGAGTTGTCTTTATAGATACCCTGGCGCTCCCAGAGCTCGATGTCAGATTCCTCCACGACCACTGGGCCGATTCTGGTTCTGATTGCGGGAGATTGTTGGGCTCGACGCCAGCTTCCTAATGGTGTACAGTCCATCCCTCCGCGATCTTTATTCATGAAGTTATAGTACTGAATGGTGTGCTGGCGATCCCAGAACTCGATGGCTGATTCCTCCATAACCGCGGGGCCGATTCTGGATCTGATTCCGGAGGGTTGTTGGGCTCGACGCCAGCTACGCGGCGGTATAAGGTACGTCTCTGTCGCATCAAGGCCCATGAATCCGCCAACCCTTCTGAGAGTGGTCTTTCTACCGGTCGCTGAACTCGATGGCAGATTTCTCAACAACCACCGGGCCCATTCTGGATCTGATTGCGGGGAATTGTTGGGCTTGATGCCAGCTACATGATGGTATAGGTTCCTTCCTGTGCCCCCCGGTAATTTAATTCATGAACTTGAAGTTACAGTGCTAAATGGTACTAAGGGGGGGAATCGGGTGAGCCTGAGGGGGGGGGTTGGCAAGGGGTCAGAAGGGTTCTTATGACTGAGTTTTCAAGTTTTTCTATCAATTGGCCTGTATATTAGAACAATAGAAGACTACTAGTAGTAAATTTAACGGTTTGACGGTAAGAAACTTGAATCTATTGTGACACAGGTCAGAAAAAAGTAAAGGGGGGACCCTTCGCTTATCTCTGGAAGATGTGGTCTGGCGTCAGGTAGCGTCCTGAGTATTAGGTGCTGCGTCCGGTAGAGTCCTGAGTATTAGGTGCTGCGTCTGGTGCGTCCTGAGGATAAGGTGCTACGTCAGGTTGCGTCAGATGCGTGTTGTGGTAGGGTGGTTGCGTCCTGGTTCGCGATTTGTGTTTCAGCGTCAGGTGCGTCAGATGCACAGAATGCACAGAACGCAAGGTATTATTTTTGCTGATGTTTATACCACTGCGTAGCTGGCGTCAAGCCCAACAATCCCCCGCAATCAGATTCAGGATCGGAGCAGTGGTTGTACAGGGAGCTGCCATCGAGCTCTGGGATCGCGAAGATATCTTTAAAGACAACTCTCAAAAGGGTGAGCGACTTCCTGAGTTTTGATGCCACAGAGACGCCCTGCATACCGCTGGATAGCTGGCATCGAGCCCAGGAACATCCACGTGTCGGATTCAGGATTGATTGTCTGGCTGTGGTGGAGGGTTGCAGCTGTGGCCCAGGAGTATGGATATTGAGTATTGTGATGAAAAGAGTGTGTCGCGTCGTGTCCGGTTTGAGGCTAAGTACCGAGAACCCACCAGCCAGTATGCTAGACTTGAGACTGTTATGGCTATCACTCGCTTGCAGACTGGAGTGAGCTGGCAGGTTCGCTCATTCAAAGATAATGTTCTGAAAATAGACCTCTGAGTGCCAGTGTAACATGGCCCGGGGGTCTTTAGCATAAATTTAAGATTAAGGTTATGATGGCTTTGTCACCAGGGGCTAGCACTAAGAATATTTTCTTTGCCAAGAAATACTCCTGAATCACATCCGGGCTAGAAAACAAAGAAGGCTGAAAGGCGAATCAGGGGTAGTGGTGAATCCTGATGTGCGATGGTGTTGAGGTTTAAGTCACAATGCATGGGAGGCAGGGTTGCTTAGGGCCATGTGTGCGGACGGAACCAAGTGTAGGCAAGGGTCTCCAGACGCACAATGCGCAACCAGCTGGAGGGCATGGGTACAGGACGCACAGGACGCACAGGACGCCGAGTCCAGGCTAGGAGAGTCAGGACGCAAGACTCGTATATCCGACGCAGGCCACCTTTTTGCTGATGGAGGGGTGCCGTGCATGGCAGCTGCAATAGCTGGGAGGGCACCAGGCCAGTTGTTCTGTCTGGGGTTAACCAAGTTCCTCATTAGCTGTTTGAGGGTGCAGATTCTTCGCTCAACCGGGCTATTCCGTTGGTGGTGGTATTGGGTCGCCATCCAGACCTGGTTACCAAGGGACTTCATCATTTGTCACCAAAACTTGGAGGTAAAGCGGGAGTCCTGGTCAAGGACAAGGCTAAAAGGGAGGCCATCGAGATCGATGATAGTACTGTTGAGTTTTTGAAGATCTTCTCAGAGGTAACAGCATCCTCGAGTGGGATGAGATCTGTGTAGGAGGTAAAGCGGTCCATAATCACCATGATCGATGTATAGCCATCCGATTGGTTGAAAGGGCTGGCCAAGTCTATGGCTAGTGATTGGTATGCGTCGTCGGGGTCAGGGAGGGTAAGGGATCGTCCGTAGGGTAGGGTAGAGGGCTCGTTGTTAATCTGGCACCTATCGCATGACCGACAGTTTAGGCCAAAGTCCTGGCGCATCTGTGGCCACCAGAAGAAGCAAGCTGCATAGGAGTAGCATTTGTAGGCTGAGAAATGCCTGAGGCCTTCATGGACAGTCTTGTGGATGGAATCCCGTAGGGATACCCCCTTCTCAAGCGGTCCTACCGGTATATTAAGGTTTTCATACGCATTGGTGTTCGAGTCAACTAGAAGGCCATCGCGGATAGAATAGTGCAGTCTATTATTGGTTTCCGGGACCCTAGTTTAGAGGGCGTCGGTCTTAAGGGATTCTCTGACTCACTGGGCAAGGATACCTGTAAGGCGGGAGTGTAGGGTGCTTTGGAATTGGTTGGCATTGGCTGCCTCATCGGAGTAATAGCCTGCTTGGCTGTATAGGGGGGTAAAGGCCGGCGAGGTCATTAGAGGTGTAGCTAGGATAGTATTGTTCATACGGAAAGGCGGGAGGCTCGCGGAGAGGTATGGGATATCGGGGAGCAAGGCCTGGCCTTCCTCAAGGGCTGTGTTCAATGTTGAAGTCCTATCCTGTTTTTTTCTCTTTGTCTTCTTACTCTGCTTCGGGACCTCCTGCTCCTTCGGCCAGTAGCCTGCACGTTCTTTTTCAGTCTTATGTATTTCACACCCATCGTCAGTACATGACATCCCCCTCATTTCTGAGTGTCGTCGTTCCCTTTCACCACAGATTAGGAGTGTTCTCTTGTCACACTACGAGTTTCCAATTGATATTCTAGTATCAGTTCAGGCTGCGCTGGAAGTAACTGGCGAGGAGGGAGAGGCCTTACACTTCTGGGACCGGGTTACCGCACTGCTAGTAATTTCGTCCATAAGGTATCCAGGCCGGCAGCGACTGATAGAGTCACTGGTGGTAAGGGTGGGAGAGGTTTGGGCTTCGCCTGAGTGGTACATGGCGGCGTCTGATTCAATGCTAAAATCGGTAGAGGAGGCGTAGCTTGTATTGATTTGTAGGGTTTGGGAAGGGTCAGGTAGCTCAAGGCTGTCATAGTCGATAGTGGGGACTTTGAGGCTTATATCAACAGGCCCTGGGGTTCCCTCATTGATTCTCGAGAGGTAGTCTGCTAGGAAGGTCTTCGCTCCTGGCGGGTATTCAATTTTAAAATCAAAGTCACTGATGTGCGTTCGCCATCTTTGCTATCGTCCATGGAGATTCTTTTGTGTCATGAGTTTGATGAGACTCTAGTGGTCTGTAACCACTATAAATTGCGTGTGTAGCAAATGGGAAGCGAATGCTTCCATAGCCTCAATGATTGCGCGCGTTTCCTGTTGGTGTGTAGGGTTGTTGCTTTGTGATGGAGTCAGCTTCCTGCTGTGGCACGCTGCAGGTAGGGCTGCATCGCTGGTTGGTCTTTGGGCTATTGAAGCGCCTGTACCGGTAGGAGATGCATTGGTAAAAGGCCACATCATATCTGGCGTATCATAGACGATCGGTCTAAGGACTTTGTGCTTATCTGCAGCTCGCTTGACCGCTTCGCAGGCTGCTTCCTGCAGATCCGTCCACAGCCATTGAGTTTTCCCACTCAGGTCAGTGAGCGGAGCTCTGATTGTGCCGATGTGGGGAATAAACCACGAGATATAATTAACAGTTCCATTGAATCCATGCAGTTCTTTCTGGCTGAGTGGGCTTGTGCAATCCATTATGGTCCGGATCTGCCCTGGTGCAGGGTGGATGCCATCATCGTCTATCATATGACCTACGATATCGAGTTTTGTGGCAAAGAAAAGACATTTCCTTGGGTTGGGATGATACCCTGCGTGCTGTAGCTTACTGCAGGCATTCGTTACGCCCTTAACATGCCCTTCACAGGTGTCAGTGAAGACAAAAATATCGGGAATGTACGCGCATATGTGCTCGCCTAATTCATCATGCAATAAGCCCTCCATTGTGCTCACAAAGGTGCTGGAAGCATTCATTTCTCCTTGCATCATGACCTGGCGTGTAAAGCTGCCGAAGTGTGTCTTAATAGTGTTGTACTTTATATTTTCTGGATGCACTCTTGTCTGGAAGTAGGCGTCACTGGGATCTATCTTGCTGCGGAATCGTCCACTGGCTACTGCATTTAATATAGTGTTTTGTTCAGGGATCTGTGTGTGGTTGGCCTTGGTGCTATCATTGCTGCAGCGCAGGTCTACCAAGGGGCGGATTCTGCCATCGCTTTTTGAATCCAGAAAGATGCTGGCTCCTTTGGGGACACTGTTCCTGTGGAGGTACCGGCGTTCATCCGCTTGTTGATGCATGCCTTGTATTTGGGCATCAAGGCTTATGGCCATTTGAAGGTGGGTGTCCGTAAAGCCTTCGTCGGGGCTATGAGGCTTATCCTGTCCATTATCTTGCGTACTGGGGGCAGTTGCTCAGGTACTTCTTTGACAAATACGTTGGGGAACCCTGCCAGGAAGTCTGGTACTTCCTGTGGCTTCGTCAGGGCTGATCTAGACTCTGTAGACTTTCCGTCACAGGTAACTGTGACCTTGTACTTGGAGAAGTAGATGCTGTTCTTTTGGCAATGGATGACCGCTTCTAGCTTTATGAGATCGTCCATACTGATGAGGATATAATAGTCTGTTACTAGTGTGACCAGCGTAGGCACCTTGTCGACTCTCATCTTCCCTAGCTGAATCGTAACCTCAACTGAAAAGTTGCTAGTTGATCGCGACCCATTAACTGCCATCTTTAGTCTGACAGGATGATTCCTAGCTCTGTAGGGTATGTTGTGTGTTGTCACAAATTTGTTCGATATCAGGGTACCGCCAATGGTACCTGTGTCGGCGAGGACTCTAGCGGGCTTGCCATTTATGTTGATAGTGAATTCGAGTGCCTGGAAGGGCCTATCCTTAGCCATGCCTACTGTAGGCTTGTTGGTCCTGACTGAGCCGCCGCAATCTAGCTCCTCTGTGCTGTCTATATCACGCTCATATTCGCCTTCGCTGCGGTCTGGGCTTTCCTCAGAGAGGCGAACCTGGTTGGTCATAACTTCTTTCTTTGGGCATTCATTTGCCATGTGTCCGCTTTCGCCAAAGTAGAAACACGCTGCATCTGCCTTGCGGCGGTCCATTTCAGCCTTACTTTGCTTATTCGACTTGATATAGGTCCTGTTCTTAGCGAGGGCCTTTCCTTTGCCTGTGTTCCTGGGCGTTCATGGGGTACAGGGTTTGAAGTTGGTGTTCTCTTTCTTTGGTGTATGGGTTTTGCTGCTAGAGGCCTGACTTCTATCGCTGCGTTTGTAGCCCCAAGTTCTATACATGGTAGAGTCATAGCGTTCTGCTACGGCCACTATCTGGTCCCAGGTAGCTTCTGGTCTGAGCTAGGGCTCAACATCGCAGCGTAATCTAGAGTCGATATCATCGAGAAATCGCTGTTTCTGTGCATAATCTGTGATCGATCCATTTTGAAGGGATCCTTTGAGGTCTGCTGGGGCACCTGCTATCTTCGTTATCCGTGCTGGCTGTCCACCTGCTGTCTGGCAGACATTCTGCCACTTGTGATAGGTGTCATTAGTGTTTGTAGAGGCTTCAAATAGCGGCTGAAAGTGGTGTGTCAGCTCCGCTAGGGTTCGGCTTTCTTCCTCTGTTTCTAGTGTCTGGTATGCGTTATTTGCTTTCTCTTATAAGTAAAAGCCATAGTAGTCTGCCACTCCAGGGGAGTCATCATTCAGTCCAGATCTCGCCATGTACTTCTTGACTGTTCGGAGCCATCGCTTGAGTTTGTCTGGTTTGAGGTCTTCTCCTTCACTGGTAAAGAAAGGTGGCTTGGGAGGCTTGGGAGGGGGCAACCTTGCCGGGCCTGGGTCTGGCATGGTGCCTGTAGGGGAGTCAGGGGGTAGAGGTGGTGGATCCTGTCGTTCAGGGTGCTCTCTGGCGCTCCAGGATCTTGAGGGTCTTTCTGGTGCGACTGGGATGAATATACTGGGTAGTGGTTGGTCTTTATGCTCTCGGAAGGGTGCTCTAGTTGGTATCTGACTTCCAAAGACTCCTAGAATGCTGGGTGCTCGCCACCGGCTTGTAGTGGAGCGTTCTGGTGGACTTTCAGTTTCCGAAGAGTGCTGGGCTACTGCTCTTGCGGCTGCTCTTTGCTCAAGCCGCCGGGCTTCCCTTTCTATGAGTTCCTCAGCTGTCAGGTTGTGGTCTTCGTCTGAATCTGTGTCTAGATCTCCGGGCAGGAGGGAACTGGTTCATGCTGGTGTCTCTACTGAGCCTGGTGTGGGTCCAGGGGTTTGTTCCTGTGTAGTTGGTTTGGGGTATCTTCTGTGGGTTCTACTGAAGGACGATTGTAGACGCTTCCGGACCTGGTAACACTTCTGCTCCTGCGTTCTGCTATTGTGAATGTAGCACCTGAGCCGGGAGTTCCTTTCCCTGCCGCTCCTGGTCCTAACTTGTTATCAAGATACTGGGAGAGTGATCAATCCTACCAGGCAGTTCCCAATCCTGAGAACAATCTGGTTTCACCTGCTGTAGGCAAACGAATGTAACAGGTGTATTCCGGTCTAACTAAAATACAGTAGGATGGGCGATAGACCTGCTAGAGCTGGGACTAAGGAAGGCTTCAAGGGACCGGAGGTAAGAGCTAATAGTTGCAGGACAAATAGAACTTACAGACTCAGGGATTGCCGTTCAACAAAGTGGATTCTTAGACTGAAGGTCTGTCGAAGTCTGCTGTCTCCGGCTATCCAGGAGACTGGTTTAAATTCAAACCCCAAGAGCGATAGCCTTCCTGCAATCATGATCATTGCCAGTAGCTCCACACATACCGGAATCCTGTAATCCTGCAAGACCAAAGAAAGAAACATAGCTCAGCCCCACCATTGCTACATGACCATTGCATACCCAGAATCCTAAATATAAACTTCCCGCGAAGCAAACCAAACATAGCAATACGATAGCATAGCCTATCTGCCTCAGAGACTGTGCCGGATCTGAAATCAAATCAAATAAACCAAATATAAATCAACTACACACAGGAAATCGTGCCCTGCCCGCTCCAGTGTACCATTACCGGAACATGTACACATGTTACAAGTTCGGCGATAGTGATTTCATCGCCATCAAGAAGCATACTATCTTCCTGCTCTCGTCCACTTCCAAATAGCACTGTCCGTCCAGCCTGTTGTATTCATCTTACAAATACTAAATTGTTAGTGCCTAGTTCCAGAATATACAATACCTCTTGCAGGCAAATGGGGGTCCCATCTCCTTTGCTATTCGAAATGGTAATCCAGATTTTCCCAATTCCAATCGCTTTAATTGTTCTTCCATTCGGTATACTGATTGTTGCTGTTTGGGTTTTGAAGTTGGGAGATGCCTCCAGCTGTGAGCTCATATGATGTGTCGCTCCACAGGCAAGTATCCAATAGCCTATTCCTCCTTTCTGTCTGCTAGCAGCCATCCAGGTTCCGATCGCCTTACTTTTGGCCTCGCTTGCTGACGCTGTCCTGGTGTTCATTTTCTTAGCGCGATCCTTTGCCCAAAAGTCTTTGTCGTGCCAGTACAGGCAACTGGCTTTGTCTTGCTGGGGGAATCAGTTCCCTGCAGCCTGTCGGTATCATTCCCGGAAGCCTGGAGCTGCATTGTATCCTCCTTTTCCTCTTCCTCCTCGTACCTGATATGGTGTACCACCTCGGCTGCCACCAGTACTTCATTCTGCCTCCCCACTCCTGCTTGACAAGAAAGCACTGTTGGTTTGTCCTGCACTGCCGATTAGTTTTCCACTTTGTCTAATTAATAGCCGGTGTTCGAGGATAAGCCGGTCACAGACATCATCGTACATGATGTCGTTCAAGTCAGGGCTGTGGGATATCGAGGTTTGGAAAGGGTGGTATTGTATTGGGAGATTCGAAAGGAGTACCTTAAGTTTGGCCTCCTCAGATTGTGTTTCGCCTGCACCAGCTAGCTGATGAAATAGCTTTTATAGTTTCGCTATATAGTCAACCATGGGTTGTTTATCGTATCGTATTTGGAATAACTCTCGACGTAGGTACCAGATCCTTGCCTCGTCCTTACCAGTATAACACCTCTGCAGTTTGGTCTATAGCTTGCTCGCATCACGCTCAGTTGCTTATAGTTCACAATGCTTGCTGCGCATTAGGCGCCCTAATAGGCCTCTTGCCTTTGCTGCCATCTCCTTGGTCGAGGTGTCACTACTCGTTGTCATTTGTGCCTTGGACACAATGTCCCAGTATCCTTTCTCATCAAGGATATCAATTACAGCTAATCGCCATTTGTGGTATTGGGTTGCACGTGATAGAGGACGACTGCCCGTACCCGCTAAGAATTTGTACTCGGTTCCAGAGGTAGACATCGTGGATGCTGAATGCTGATTGTAGGTGGAGTTGATGACGTTAGATTGAATTGAGCACCGGGCTCATAACATTTTGAACAAAATGGTTTGGTGATCAGTGGATTCTACAACTGACAGTAGGAGAACCAAAGACTTTTATAGATACGAACAAGTAACGTGACCAGAACATAAATCCAATAAAGAATAACGAAAACGAGGGACTTGATAATTTGAGTACAGAAGATCGAAAGAAGGGAAAAGTGAATGTCTCATACATGGTCAAAACAACGGACAAATGGAAAACAGAAGTCAGTTTATCTTCCTGAGAGTACAAGCTCCCTTTCCGACGGATGACCTGCGTAGGCCGATTCTCTCCACGTATTTCCTCCACTAGCCCGCTTTGCCGAATCTCCACCGACTCATTACCGAGGTGACAGATGATTTGCCGAGTGTCGAGGATGGTACTCTGCTGTCGGTATCATGATAGACCGAGGGATATTGTGGTTAGTTGATAGAAAGCCCATTGTGCTGGGTGGCGGGATGATAGAGTGTTTGGGTGTTGTGACACCATTCACTTAAGGTGTTTTGTGGTTGTTGATCCGTGATCAAGTATGTATGCAGCGTTGTGGGTGATCTGTATGCGGCTAACAGTGGTGCAGTAGGTATCAAACAATCGTAGAGGGGAACTAGTTCATTCTAGTAACTATTGAATAAGATGTTACCCGCAGAGTAGTTAGTTGCCAGCCAAGAATCTGAATGTGGTGAGCAGCAAAATGTTAACTGGGTGTACATGGGCTGGGCACGCCTTTGATTTTAGAAAGCAGATCTCCCACAATGGCGTGGTTGTCTCCGAAGAACCCTCCTTCAATCCAGACTTACTCAAAGCTGAGCCGACTAGAGTCTTACGATCACTGCCCGACTCTAAAGTTGTAACATGTGTGCATGTTCTACCAAGGGTATACCGGAGCAGGCAGTGCAGGATCTTCTATGTTTAGTTGATTTATATTTGGTTTATTTGATTGGATTTCAGCTCCGCCACTGTCTGTGAGTCAGATAGGCAATGCTACTGTATTGCTAAGTTTAGTTTGTTTTGCTGGAAGTTTATATTTATGATTCCAGGTAAGGAATGGTCATGTAGCACTGCATCAGCAAAAAAAACAGATGCCTCTGATGCGCCCTCACTGCGTCCCGTGCGTCCTGTGCGTCCAGAGTTCAGTTCTCGCGTCCGTACACTTCCCGTGCGTCCTGAGTCTGTCCCCAACGCCCTCACGCCACTATTGCGTCCGGACGCTGTCAATTCGCCAGCCCCTTCCGGAAGCCATCAGGATTATCATACTCCTACCCCTAGTCTCCTGGCGTGACCCCTGTGCCAGCTCTGCACCTGCCAACGTCCTGTGGCGTCTCTCGAGAGTAGGCATCACTGGCAGGTTTAACTCATGTATTAATTATATATTTTCTTCATACTAGGACACACGATATATACAGCTTGCCATGGCACCCGATACACGCCTTTGCACATATCCATCATATCCCCGTTTGTATAACTAAGAAAGCTCGTTAAACGTCCTCAAGTCACTTAGGCTGTTGACCAGCCAGCGCCGGTCTCCCTCTGGAATGACATAACCCATGCCGAGAATTGTCCCTATGTCAACCAATGTAAACTCTCGCGCATCATCTCTCAGCTGAACCGTAACAAGACTGTGTATATCAGAGGGCCGGCCTGAGTTCACAGGGCGCAACATCTGAACGCCTGCCAACCGCCGCACAGTGTCTTGGCGGCAGTCGCTGATTTTAAAGAGCGCCACGAGCTTTCCCGGGAGACCACCCCTCAGCGCACCATACATCGCCTCGCTTCCGGCCTGTACCCAAAGCCAATCATTCCGACTTTCTTGATTCCGAAATCCGTGAGTTCCGGTGCATCGTGCCCGATGGATGTCGTAAACATCGGTTTCCTGAAATACCAAAACCAGGATTTCGAGTTGAGTTAGTAGTTCAACAGCAAGTAGTGGGAGTATTGCTAGCTCTTCGGTAAGGCGGCGTTCAGTGGGCAGGTTGTGTCGGCTGTATCGAATCAATTCCCAACAGATCCGGTCAAGAGAGATTCCGAACACCTTGCAAAAATCAAGGACGTCGGACACGTCGTCACAATGACCTTTCAAGATCATTGCACGAGGGGCCGGCGCGGATACTGTACTCGTTGTTTTATCTAATAGCCCAGGACGTCGTCACCGCGATTCCCTCCCCGACGGCTGAACGAACTCAGGTTTAAAAGTCTCAATCGGATGGCATGCTGACGACCGTAGCTGTGAATAAGTTGTCGCTCAACATCGTTCATATTAAAGCGTCTGCATCCGTCCTTGATCTGTTCCGTATACGCGAGCTCTCCGAACTCGGTGGAATATATTGGGATATTGCCAAACTGGCGTATATGATCAGAGAAATGACTTAGCAGATGCATCTTATGAAAGTTGAAATGGGATTCCCTAGGGATCATGTGCATAGGGAGCTCGTTCTTCTCATCCCGATTGTCTTGGAGGCGCCGGCGCCACTTGGACGGTGCCACCCGCATTTTGCTCTGGGCTTGCTGATATTGTAGCTCCTTTTGCTCCTTGTCAACCTTGGCCCGTGTTCGTTTAGGAACTCGAAACTCCAAGAAGATATCTTTCATCCTGTGAAACCAGTCGAGATATTCCTCCCGATAGGCTATCGTCTCGGGGGTGTGGCTTCGGTATTGCGCCATCATAGTGAAGTCGACCAGTGCCCTGACACAGTCTGGGGCATGTTTGGAGGGTATTACTTGCTGGCGGTCGGGCTGGCGCAGTGCTACGGCGAGAACCCCCAACAGACACCGCCCAAGGTTCCTCATCTCTTGTCCTTACCACTCCGTGACCCCGCGATAGGCCTTTTTCGGCACCAAAAACCCCGGGTACGGCGGTAGCGCCTTCCATGTATTGTCAAAGGCCTGGAGCCGGGGGTGTTTCTTGAGAAACCCCAAGATCCAGTCCATCAAGTGCTTGAATAACCCAAGATAAACTGTATGAAGCAAATCTGGCTTGTGCAGACCAGGCGCCGAAACCCGGTGAAGCCCATGAAATACGCCTTTCTCAAGATCGATACCAAGAGTTTCAAACATGGTGCCGGAGTCGTCACTGGCAGATTCAGGCTCGCAACGTTCATATCTTGCATAATCTCGGGCCCGATGGCGGTTGGCGTCTGTTTCTAATTCTCCTGGAAGCAGCTCCCATTTAGGACAAACATTCAATTTTCTCCGGTGATGCGCAACCTTTTCCATATGGTCAGCAATCCACACAGACAATATTGAAAAGGATCCCCGCACTTTCCTGTCGGCACAGTCAATATTGACGCCCTCCAGCGCCGCGTTCTGCAAGGGCTCAAACAGGAGTTCGAAGACATCTCGCAGTGTGTCGGCATTAATTTGCCTCTGCAGGTGGTCTGCGGAGGACTTTGTAAGTTTGGGGGGAACAGGGAATACCGCAAGAAGGAGAACGGCAAATGATCCGGGTCTATTACGCCGGGTTGGCGGAAGATTTCCGAGAGTCAAACAGACCGGCTATGCCTTCTTGTCACCCGAAAGGTTGCTCTGATGCGTCTGATCCAACATCCCAATGATTAGAACAACAGTTGCGCCAGACGGAAGTGTCTCCTATAATCAGTTAGGTAGCGCTCGCAGGAAAGAGATCGAGAAACTCTACTTGAATGTCCCACCACCAGTCTGCTGTATGCCTCGCGGCATATACCCGTTGTCCTGTATGATCGTATTCACGCCGTGGCGCATAAACAAAGTCATCTCGGTAGGCTATCTGGCGAAGGAGATATCAGATACAATCTAGGACGTTGCGATAGAAGAATGATAAAGTTCTCTTTCCCTCCTCTGCCTGTCCTGCAAACCATTGTAGATATCGACTGTACGGATCCAATTCCCGGAGGTGCTTCTCGAGCGTGTGCATAGAGCCACAGCCAACAGACTCAGAATTTCCTAGGCCACTCGCGAAGTAATCGTTGATTCGTGACTTCGGTACTCTACTCTCAAGGAGCCAAGTGGCAAGCTGGAACCCTTGCCCGCTGGGGAATGGTGCCCTTGGGTTGTCGCACACATTACTGATTTCTTGATCGAACCCGTTCACGTCCCCAATTGCTGCTCCAGCCCCCGGAAAATGAGTTTGTTGGCCGCCGGAAAAACACGCAGTGTTGTTAACCCTCTCAGTATCAGACTTGTCCACAAAATCATCACTCAGTACGTCGTGCTCGCATCAAGTAGGCTCGGGATCGGATTCATAGTCAGAATCCGAACATTCTCCCACGACGTCGGATTGCGTGTCAAGAACATGGCTGGCCGATGATGGATATCGTATAGTAGTGGAGGCGAGGATAATGCTCACACTGGCTGTGACAATCCTATTGTTGAGCACGTATGCAACAGGCAACGACTGTCGTCTCCTGCGTAAGCGAGTCTCACTTTTCTGCACCAAGCCGTAGGAATCTACTATCTCTTCAGATAGTACGGAACTGGCTTGCTTGTCTTGGATGGTTCGTGAGAGGTACTATCTCTTCGGATAGTAAGATGGGTGGATTGGCGTGCTTGCTAGAACTATCACAATAGTCCTATGTTGGGGCAACCTGTTGAGACTATCACAATAGTCTCCAGGTTCTTAGAGGGTAGGCTCTCGTAGAGGAGAAGTGTATGTAAAGAGAGTAAATCGTAATCGTATTGCAATATCTGCAGTATAGAAAAGTACTTAGATGGTTGCGTGAAGATCCTATCTCCTGGTCGTTTTTCTTTTTTTTTGTAATCATGCGTTTATTGTTTTTAGGTACAAAAAGCCTCATGCAGCGCTAGCTATGGAGAGAACAAAACCTATAAATCAAATAACAAATAACAAAAGAAAGTCACCGCACCATTAAATATCCACTATCGCGCAGGTTTCTCCTCCGCAGGGCCATCGGCCACATATAACAAGGAAAGCACAAACTAACAGCTTAGTCGTCGAGAACGGAAAGCCTACATAAGACAACGGAGAGAAACCCAACGACGCTATACCTCAGCCCGCGAAAAGACACGAAAAACCGGGGGGGGCACCCTGGGGTGTGTGAGAGAGAACGGGGGGGAAGAAGGGGGGGTGGAGGGCGGGAACATCGTGGGAGGAAAACCCGTGGAGGTGACGCCTATGAAGGTGGCGAGACTTTTTAGCAGTGGGAGATATGACCAGAGTGGCGCTTCGGGACCGACATCAGTATCGCCGTGGAGGAGGCGTGAGATCCTGTGTTGTCTCGAGGGGCAGGATAGGATGGCGTGCTCGAAGGTTTCAGGTTCCAAGCCGCAGCGGGGGCAGGAGGTGTTGGCGTCGGGGGACCTCCATGTGGGGTGTGCTGCCAGATAACCTTTTCCGGCTCTCACCTGGTGGATTCTCCAGGCAACGAACTTGCCTAAGCCCATAAAAGGCCTCGGGTGTAGGGCGGGAGGGTGCAGGTAATACCCCGGGGTCGGGAAAAGGGCGGCCCACTCCTCGCAGAGTGCCTCTCTAACTCTCTTCTTCAGGGCGGAGTAGGTGTTGTCCATCAAGGACTGGGGTGGCAGGACGGGGGCAGGGCACACAAGGTGGGAGTTGATCATAGGCATCCTAGATAGCCCGAGGGTGAAGGGTATTGTCCGGTGAGCCACCGCGTCAACTGGCAGGTGGTTCCACATTGGAGGGACGGGGCGGGGTGTTTTCCAGTGTAGGGGGAGGTATACGGATGACAAGCCTCTGGTTAAGGCTCACGGGGAGTCGGGCGCACGGTAGGCCGAGAGCGAGGGGAATGAAGGATGAAGGCGGGCTGTCGCCGGGTTCACGCAGGGAGGGGAGCAAACTACCCTGAGGGCCGCCAGCCTCTGCCGGTGGGTGATCAGGAGGGAGATGGGCGGGAGGCAAGACTCCACCGAAAGTATCCCAGTGGGCGTAGCCAAGAAGCAGTTTGTGGTCCACCCTTGGACCTTGCGCCAGAATGTATCGCGGCGGGTTGTCGTGCCCACGCTAGGTGTGAACAGATCCGCGCCGTAGAGTAGCATGGGGGCTATCAATGATGTTGCCAGCCTATGGCAGAGGTAGGGGGGGAGGCCAGCACCGGGCGGGCTGAGGCCCTGGACGAGGGCGAACGCACCCTGGGCGACGGCCAGGCGATGTGAGAAATGTGCAGCGGGGTCAAGGGCCGGAGTGAACCAGTACCCGAGCCACCGAACGGAGTTGCCAGGGTGAAACAATTCCCCTTTGATCTGGATGCGTGAGACGAACTTCGGCGAGTGTCTCTGGCTGGGGGTCCGCCAATGTATCAGTTCTGTCTTTGCGACCGAGAAGGAGACGCCTAGGCGGGACGCCTTTCTTTCAAGCTTGTCGAAGAGATCCTGGAGCTGGCGGATGTTGCCGCGATACGAGAGGGAGGCAACTGTGAGGGCGAAGTCGTCCACATACGAGATCATGAGGCCACGAGGGACCCCGAAATGTAGAGGCGCAACACAGAGAAGAAAGAGGAGTGGGGAGATCGGAGAGCCTTAGGGGGCACCGACGTTGACGGGGGCTGGGGTCTCAGGTGCCCCTTGGAAAGCCAAAGTGCCGCTTCGTTCACCTAAGAAGGATGAAACCCAGGAAACCAGGTATGGGGGTATCCTGCCTTCCCTCAGGATTCGGGCCAGAGTGTTGTTGTCGACGTTGTCGAACCCTGCTTTTATATCCAGAAACAGGGAGGAGACCTTGAGACGTGGCCTTTGCAGTGTTCTGACGTCATTGATTAGGGTGACGCACGCGTCGTAGGTGCTGAGCCCAGGGAGCGAACCGTATTGGTTGGGGTGCAACAGCGCTCTGAGTCGGGCCGCCGCGAGTAGGCGGGCTGCTATAATCCTTTCGAGTATCTTTGAGATTGTGCGGATCAGGACGATTATCCTGAAGGAGGAGGGTGATTCGTAGGAGGGCTTTCCTGGCTTATCAAGCACCACGCTGTTCGAGCTCTTCAGTGACGCGGGGTGGTATCCCAGGAGGACTAGCGGGGGAAGTATATGGAGGACGATTCAGGGGTTGATTTTGTTGCCCTGTGTCCAGGTGCAGTAATGTATCCCGTCTGGGCCTGGGGCTGAAGTCGGGGAGCACTTGGCGAGGGCCGAAGCTATCTCGTCTGTTCTTAGGGGGGGTGCCGACTTGTTTGGCCTGAGCCTAGGGGGCGGGGAGAAGGGTTCCTTGGGGGGGAAGAAGTGTTCTAGAAGAACGTCGTTCATTTGTTGAGGGGTCTCGGCCCCTAGGCGGGAGGGAAAGCGCGGCTGGGCACGCCCGTAGGCGAACCTCATAGCCGTCCAAAGGCTCTGGGGGGTGGCGGTCATCAGAATGGATGACCAGTGTTTGTTCTTGGCGGCCTTTATTGCCTTAAAGTACCCCGCCTTGGAGGTACCGGCACCTTCTCGCATGTGTTGGTTGACTTGTTTCCTGGCTGTTCTGGCAGCTTTGTGGTACTCACGACAGAGGATGGATAGGTGGGGGGTCCACCAAGGTTTGGAGCAATGGGAGAGCCTGGATACTGGCGTGTGTTCCTTGAGGAGAGCTACCAGACGGTTTAGCGACTCTGACATCCACTGGCCCAGTTGCGGGGGGGTGGGGCATGACGGTGCGGCCGGGACCTTGAAGCCCTTAACGATAGGGTCCAGGGTTTCCGTGTCCGTGTCTGCCCAACGGGGGCGAGGGGGTTTTTGTTTCAGGGAGGGTGCGGCGAGGGTGATCGTTATAGGTATGTGGTCGGAATCCGTTGAGGGGAGGGAGGCTTCCCAGTTCTTAACCAGGGGAAAGAGGGCCGGGTTCGCAAAGGCGAGGTCTAAGACCGAAGGGCGAGCTTTTCCTACTAAGGGAAACCTTGTGTACTCACCCGGGGGGTTAATGAGGGCGAAACCGGACTCTGCCGCCGTCTCAAAATAGGGAATCGAGGACAAGATTTCCCGTTGTGAGAAGTGCCGCAGAGGGTCCGAGAGGGGGTTGTGTATGTTGAGGTCCCCCACCACGAGGAGGGGAAACCCAAGAACGGGGAAGAGAAGTTCTGGTAAAACAGAGTGGACTCTGTGGTCAGCAGTGTTGGTGGAGTAAGCGTTTATAACCCTGAATGAGTGGAAAGCGGTGCCAAAAAGGGGCTCATGGGAGGAGACGTCGAGGGCAAGGACATCATCCACCCCCTTAAACCTGGCGAGCACCGTGTAATTGGAAAGAAAAGACATATGAAGGTAGGCGGCCACTCGTGGCTTCCTAACAGGGGGAAAGAAGGACTTGAAAGCGTTAAAGGAAGCAAGGTGAGCCTGGTTGACAGGTGGGTCCTACAGAAGCACTATCGAGGGATAGGTGGTCGCTTCTTTGAACGACTCAAACAAAGAAAGAAAAACCATCCAGCTCCCAAGGCAGTTATGTTGAATGATGGAAACACACGCGGGGGCAGGGGCAGGCCCTTGACCCGGGGGAGGAGGCATGGGTTGATTATTCATTTCCAGGACGAACCCGACGGGTGAAAGAGGCAGGAGAACGGCTTGAATCCTCCAGGGGGAGAGGACGACCGAAACCGTGAGTAGTGCCAGGACGCGTGGAGGGTCCAGCTGGGGCAGGTTGCCTGGGGGTTACGAGGTCCACTTCAAGGGGAGCCGTCCCGGACGGGGGAGTAGTGGGTGCTGGGCCGGCATCGACCGCCAAATCCATAGGGTCTTGACGAGTTGGGGTGGGGGCTGGAGAGCCGGTTCGGGAGGGGACAGGCGGGGCAGGTGGGGCCGGACATTCCCTGAATGTGGGAGCGTGGTCGCCACCGCAGTTGCAGCAATGGGGGGGCGAGGTCGGACAACAGGATGGGACTGGCATATTGTTCCCGCTCCTGGTGCAGGTGGGATTCTGACATCTGTGAGCCGCGCGAGTATGATGAAGCGCACAAATGGAGCACGTGGGGTGGGTGGCGGGGCATCGTTGATGGGCGTGCCTGTATCTCCAGCCGTTCTTACACTGGGAGGTTCTGAAGGAGGAGAAGGCAAGTTCAACCTTGCGTTTCTGTGAGAGGATGACGACCACTGAAGTGAGGGCCGAAACGTTCTGGGGGTCGCCAGTGATAACCACCGAAGTGGCCTGCTTGGTTGCCCTAGTATCTCGGCTAGGGTTAAGGTCCCTGGCTGAGAGAATCTGGGTCGCTTTGTCGTTGAGGATTGCTTGCCGGAAATATGGGAAGAGTTCCTCTTCATCTTGAGGGAGGAAATGTAGTGGGAGGCCGTGAATTGCTAGTTGAACAGCTGTGGGGGCGAGGACAAGGGTACACCAGGGGTTCTCGCCTACCGGGAAAGATTGCTTGAGGGCCCTTGTGAGGGAGTCGAAATATGGGGCGTACGAGGCAGGTGGGGTTGCCTGGTCGGTGACGGTTAGGGAGACGGAGCCTCGAGGATTAACAGTAGAAGAGAAACCCAAGGGCAGGAGGCAGTTTGACTCGCGGAGGACGCGAGCAGCGATGTCAGGAAAGGTAGCGGCAATGGTGAGAGCGTCTGGGTGAGGGGCAGGGGACTGGCGAGGAGCAAAAAAGCGTCGTTGGGCACCTGGGAGGGAGGGAGGCCCCTTTTTAACAGGAGGGGCCACCGTACTCGCAACAAGTTGGGGGGAAGGAGGCTTCCCAGCTTCGCCTTTGCCCTTGCCGCCCGTGCCTGAGCCGGAGGCAGCTTGCGCGTGAGAGGGGGAGGGGTGGACATCGGGATGGAGGTGGCCTGGGGTGAAGGAGGCTAAATCGTATGCCCCTCTCCGGAATTCCCCGGCATGGTACGAGTGTGGGTAGAGCTTGGCGTACTTCTCGTGGTCACCGAAGGCCTTGCCAAGTCTCGTGTTGTAGAATGGTATGAGGTATTTAGGGTCTTCAGCCACGGCTGAGGGAGGGGTGGGTGGTGCACGGGCCCATTCTTTGACCTTCCTTGAAGGGGGGTGGGCGGCAGTTGGGTGGGGTTGGAGTATCTTCTGTGGGGGGGGGGCAGGTGCAGGGGGGGCAGGGATTGGGGCTGACACACGATGTGACAGGTCACGTATGGATGCTTGGAGATCGGCGATCCCCGGGACGGTTTGTTGTTCTTGGGTTTGGGGGAGGTTTGCGAGCTGGGAGGAGATGTCATGGAGCTCCTCCCTGAGGTTCTCGTTTTCCTCGGAGATGGTTGCGACCGCCTGGGTTACCCCGCTCAGCTCATGTGAGACTGTCACCAGGCCTTGGACGAGTTGTGAGAGGAGAACCATCGTGATGGATTCGATGGGGAGGGTGCCGGCCTGCGCGTCTGGGCTGAGGTCCGGGAAGTCTTGGTTGCTGAGCCGGAGGGCACTCCTCGCCTGAGCGAGTTGCCTCATCATGAACTCGATGGGATGATCGGTCGAGGGTGGACCTGAACGCGACGGGAGGGGGGAGTTGACGGCCGGGAGTCTTCCGAAGGCCTCGTTTCCAGGTGGGAGATTATGGGGGTTCACCATAGCTGCGAGCAGGCGAGGGAAGGTGGGGGAGGAGTTTGATCCGGACGCAAAGCGGGGTAAGGTTGAGATTGTATGTGAAATGTATGGGGGGGAAAGAAGTTTGCGAGAAGCGTGTCCTATCTCTTGGTCGTTGTTTTTCTTTTTTTTTCTTTTTTTTGTAATCAAATCATTATTATGTTTAAAGGTACAAAAGACTCATGCAGCGCTAGCTATGGAGATAAAAAACTTATAAGCAAACGTCATCCCGCCCGCTTCACCTCGTCATGGGAAAAATCAAACACCCCGAATCCATAGGAAAAGCCCCCCTCGCCTAGCACCTAAGACAAAACCTCAGACACGTAGGGAAACAATTCATAGAGACGTACAGGAGAGAGACCCAAACCCTTCAGCAGGCCCCCAGGTAACACTAAGAAAAGAATCAACGAAATGACGAGGTGTAACTACTAATGCCAATATGCCTAACCAAAAGGCCCCGCCGCTAGGAGCTGGAAGAGGCACGCCGGTTCACGGTCGGGACTGACCGGAGGATGGCGACGCGTCGGCGTTTAGGAGAGACCAAGGAGGCAGTGCAATACCATGATCACCCGTAACCTAAGCGAGGATTGCGACCGTAGAGTAAATCGCAGGAGGGAGAGTGGCAGGTGGGCGAGGGGAGCCACCGGGCAGAGGGGGTGCCAGCCAACGACGATGAGCACTAGGGTGCCAGCCGGTGAGTAGCTGTAGGGTGCCAGCCGGTGGGAGGCAGTAGGGTGCCAGCCTGTGGGGAGGATTAGCAGTAAGGTGCCAGCTTATGGGGCAGTACGGTGCCAGCGGACGGAACCGGGAGGGGGGTAGAGGAAGGATCGCGAGCTAGCTAGCAACAACCGACAAACGGGCCATAGCAGGGGCTTTTGGGATGACGACGAGACCGGGACGAGAGCGTGATGTTACTACCCGAGGCTTTCCCCATCAGAGGTACAAGCCCAGCAAGCCGGGGCCTACTTTGACCGAGAGTCCAACACCGTAACGCCGACCGTGAGCGTAGCGAGAAGCTTTCCGACCGCGCAAAATGCTAAGCAAGGTGCAAAGCAAGTGCGGGGTAAGGGGGAGAACCGAACTTCATGAGCCGGTGTCAACGATGAACGGGAACAAGAACCCCAAGGAGGAGAGGCAAGCGTGCCACAGAGGAGGAGGGTAGCTGGCTTAAGGTCAACTCCTAGGCAGTAGCCATCGTGGGAGAACAAAGGTGGGTGGGGGAGGGTGACGATAATTTCCCGTGGTGTTGAGATTTCAATCGCCGGAGGTGGAGGAGAGATGGTTCGTGTTCCTATCTCTTGGTGGTTTTTTCTTTTTTTTCTTTTTTTTTGTAATCAAATCGTTATTATGTTTAAAGGTACAAAAGACTCATGCAGTGCTAGCTATGGAGATAAAAAACCTATAAGCAAACGTCATCCCGCCCGCTTCACCTCGTCATAGGAAAAGTCAAACCCCCCGAGACCATAGAAGAAACTTCCCCCCCTAGCACCTAAGACTCGCACCTCAGACACGTAGGGAAACAACTCATAGAAACGTACAGGAGAGAGACCCAAACCCTTCAGCAGGCCCCCAGGTAACACCAAGAAAAGAATCAAGGAAACGCCTAGATACAACTACTATTGCCAATATGCCTAACCAAAAGGCCCCGCGGCTAGTCGCCGTGAGCGGCAGGCGGGTTCACGGTCGGGACTGACCGGAGGGTGGCGACGCGTCGGCGTTTAGGAGAGACCAAGGAGGCAGTGCAATACCATGATCAACCGTAACCTAAGCGAGGTTTGCGACCGTAGAGTAAATCGCAGGAGGGAGAGAAGTAGATAGGCGAGCGGAGCCACCGGGCAGAGGGGATGCCAGGCCACGACGATGAGCAGTAGGTTGCCAGCCGGTGAGTAGCAGTAGGGTGCCAGCCGGTGAGTACCAGTAGGGTGCCAGCCGGTGAGTAGCAGTAGGGTGCCAGCCGGTGATGAGCATTAGGGTGCCAGCCGGGGGGAGGATGGTAGCAGTACGGTGCAAGCGGACAGAACCGGGAGGAGGAGCGAGGAAGGATCGCGAGCAAGCTAGCCGCAGCCGACAAACGGGCCATAGCAAGGGCTTTTGGGACTACGACGTAACCGAGCGGGACCGTGATGTTACTAACCGAGGGTTTCCCCATCAGAGGTACAAGCCCAGCAAGCCGAGGCCTACTTCGACCGAGAGTCCGGCACCGTGACGCAGACCGTGAACGAAGCGAGAAGCTTTCCGACCGCGCAAAATGCTAAGCAAGGTGGAAAGCAAGTGCGGGGTAAGGGGGAGAACCGAACTTCATGAGCGGGCGTCAACGATGGACAGGAACAAGAACCCCAAGGATGGGAGGCAGGCGTGCCCCAGGAGAGGAGGGAAGATGGCTTAACGTCAACCCCTAGGCTGTAGCCATCGTGGGGGAAGAGAGGTGGGTGGGGGAAAGTGACGATGATTTCTTGTGGTGTTGAGATTTCAATCGCTGGAGGTGTTGATGCAATGGTTCGTGTCCTATCTCTTGGTCTTTTTTTTTTTTTTCTTTTTTTTTTTTTTTGTAATCATGCGTTATTTGTTTCCAGGTACAAAAAGCCTTATGCAGCGCTAGCCATGAAGAGAAAAAAACCTATAAATGCAATCCCACCGCCCGCTTCACCTCTTCATGGGAAAAATCAAACCCCCCGAGTCAATAGGAAAAGCCTCCCCCGCCTAGCACCTAAGATAATATACCCCAGACACGTAAGGAAACAATACATAGAAACGTACAGGTAGAGAGACCCAAACCCTGCAGCAGGCTCACCAAAACAAAAGAAACGACGGCTGTTCTAAGGCCCTTTCGGGACCCGGGGGAGAGGATAGATGATCGCGGACACGGGAAAACTCATAGGCTGAGGGCCCACCAAAAACCATGATGTACGGTCGGGCATTTCATTACATCGTTCCCAAGCGTTGGACAAAGCCACGGAGGCAGTGCTATACCACGACTAGGCGTAACCGAGGAGAGGCCAAACGATCGGAAGGGGAGAAGGGCGAGCGGGCCCACCGAGCAGAGGGGATGCCAGCCAGGGAGGTGAGCAGGAGGGTGCCAGCCGGTGAGTAGCAGTAGGGTGCCAGCCGGAGGGGGGGGAGCAGTAGTGTGCCAGCCTGGGGAGGAGTTTTTAGCAGTAAGGTGCCAGCTTAAGGGGCCGTACGGTGCCAGCGGACGGAACCGGGAGGGGGGTAGAGGAAGGATCGCGAACGGACTAGCCACAACCGACAAACGGGCCATAGCAAGGGCTTTTGGGACGACAACGAGACCGGGACGAGACCGTGATGTTACTAACCGAGGCTTTCCCCATCAGAGGTACAAGCCCAGCAAGCCGGGGCCTACTTTGACCGAGAGTCCGCCACCGTAACGCCGACCGTGAGCGTAGTGAGCAGCTTTCCGACCGTGCAAAATGCTAAGCAAGGTGCGCAGGAAGTGCGGGGTAAGGGGGAGAACCGAACTTCATGAGCGGGTGTCAACGATGAACAGGAACAAGAACCCCAAGGAGGAGGGGAGGCATGCGTGTCTCAGGAGAGGAGGGAAGATGGCTTAACGTCAACCCCTAGGCAGAAGCCATGATGGGGGAAGAGAGGTGGGTGGGGGATAGTGACGATGCTTTCCCGTGGTGTTGAGATTTCAATCGCCGGAGGTGGAGGAGAGATGGTTTGTGTCCTATCTCTTGGTCGGAACCAAGCACCTTATATAGGCATGTTCTCACAACCCTAACCCTGGAGACTCGTCACCATCGCGTAGCATAGCCCCCATGACTCATGATTAGTCATGGTGCGAAATCCATCAGGTGATTCTCACAAATCCGCTGCGCACTTTCTCTTTTCCCGATCCAAACTCATAAACTCGATCATGCTCTCGAATGAGTTGCATCCCTGAAACCCATGACTCGTAATCTGAATCATGTGCGAAATCATTACATTGTATGACGTCACAATTGTGACGTCATGAAACCATTAACCAATCATCATCAACCAATGACTCGCAAGTGCGCAGTCATGTTAAAGCTATGAGTCAAATGATGTCATAGTGCAAAAACCCAACGTACCTTATAACTAATAAGCATTAGTCATGTGAAATCTGCCTTCCTTAGTCACGATTTGTGACATTGGCCTGGGTAGTTTGTAAATGTTTCTCATATGCTGCTGCTTGGGTGTATTTTTGTCGACAGAATGGACATTTGCTAGGCATCGCAGGAGGGCTTAGTTTGATCCTATCGCGTGTGGATCACACATAGGTTCAAGAGCCGTGCACGCTTTGAACGTTAAACTGTAAATAGAGGTCAACCCGGTTTAGCGCCCAAGATGTAGACGTCACGTGGTATCAGGTATGGTTTCTTTCATGACCGGGCTGGGCGAACTTAATGTTTCACGATGGTCATGTTTCAGAGGTGGTGTTTCATTTCTAACATAAACATGAATCAATAAAGCCCTGGCTATGCTAGTGTCAGAAGTACAAAGTCTTGAAAAGAATCAAGAGGTATTCAAAGCGCCAAACTACTGAGAGTTGTATATATAATCAGCATTGATCATGATCGAATGAATTCACACCCGGAATCAACTCACATTTACAACTTGCACGAAATTCACACAATTCATACCCAGAACTAACTGACACTCACAACGTGCACCTTATCCACCGAATTCACACCGCAGGCTATTTTCACCCCGGTGGCAACCTATTCACCCAAACGTCTAGCGATATGGCACATAATAACGTAGAGTACATCTATATGCGAAATGCGGGAAACCTGCAGGCTCCGGTGGACCAAACCTATCACCTTCTGCCGGTATCTCAGAGAGGATATATAAGTTCAAGACGCCCCAATCATCGAAAGATTGTTGATCACAAGTTATCAATCGGCATACCCGACGACAACTACTTGTATGGCGAATGGCCGCAGTCGGTGAAGGATCAGATGCTTGCAAGGGTCTTTAGGACAATCCGTACATTCCCTGACCATCATTTCCAGCGAATCGTCGCTGGTATGAGGACACTGCGCCCTGCCTGTGACAGCCTTGTCACAGCTGCGGCTGCGAATAACAGGGCTGTTATGCGCCAGATCAATGAGGCTGTAGTTCAACTTGTCAAGAACTGTGGGGTGAAGTTGTGAACCACCGTGAAGAATCGTTCTACAGGCCTGGCACCACTGGGCCAGAATGGAGTCTTGTATGATCAGATCATGCTGAGTGATCGGTTACTACCCCCCAACGCCCCAGACCAGTGGGGTCCCGCAACGACTGTAGCAAACCCAGGTCCAGTTCCCCAAAACGTTCCACCGGCTTACCCCCTTCAGGTGCAAAAAGTACCTGCAAATCATGGGAATTACCTCCCGCCGGCGCAAGGCGTAGCGGCGCAAGGTGTAGTGGTGCAAAACGTACCTGATCATCACGGGAATTACCCCCCTCAGGCGCAAAACGTATGTGCTCACCATGGGAATTACGTCCCTCCGGCGCAAGGTGTAGGGGGCAAGGCGTCCCGGCGCAAAACGTAGCTAATCATCACGGGAATTACCCCCCTCAAGGGCAAAACTTACCTCGTGATCCTCTTATTTACCCTCCTGCTGGTCAAAACATACCGGGCCTTCCTGCGAATTACGCTCTTCTGGGGCAAAACGCACCTGCCCTTCCCGCCTATAAAGGTCTTCCTAATCCATTAGCACGTGCTCCTCCTCTGAACTATAACGCTCAGAATGCCGCAAACGCACCAGATACGCCTGCGATTGATCAGATGCGCACGCCAGACCCATCGACAGAGATATCGACTGCGTCTCTCGTAAGGAGCAATGCCCCGACTCCACGGGTGCTTCCTAGGGGTGGGAATTACGCAGCTCCCGACCCTATGCCAACAGGTTAGTTTCTTTCATAACAATCCGCGCCTTTTGTGTTTTTACTTGCTGACTGATGATTATTAGATTGGAGTGCTCTACTTGGGAGGCCCCGTGGTGTGCGTATTGTTTGCACCTCGCCTTTCAGACGCGGCCAGGGTCAGACTCCAGAACGGAGAGCGAACATAAATTTTAGGCCTGACTATAACATGCTGCATTGGCGTCCCCCCCATATAAATGGAGTCCAGTTCGCCAAATTAGATTCCTATGACATCCGGGGGCTGTCAGCTATGATTTCGAGAAATGCACCAAACGACAGAATTCCCTATATACTTGGTGCCACTGGAGAAGGTCCGCCGAAGGCTCCGCAGAGTTCCTTCTGAACGGGTATCTTGCATTGATAATGTTTTCATCGATAGCGGTGAAAGGGTAAGAGCCTGGCTCCCGTCGAATCCTGTTCTGGATGACCCACACGATCTCATGATCTATTGTTACCGCAACGAGGGCGACACACGACCGGCGACACCATCGTGAAGGGCACACCAATATCTCCATGAGGATGCCGTCGCCGATTGGGCCGATTCTGCGGCAGGACATATGGGGAACATGCATTACCGGTCTCCATATGTACCACCGAGATTTGATTACGGAAACACCAATCGATCAGGGGATTGCCAAGATGGAGCCGCCCCAAGTGTTTCCCTTCCAGGATCATCCGGCTCGTCATCTGATGTCGCAGACACCAGGGGTAAGCGTCCGGACAGCCCCGGGATGCCGCCACCCCCTGTCGGCGACACTGTTGAATCCGCCATGGCTCGTACCCCGCTCGCTGTCAAATCTTTGAACCGTCTCAATGTCCCAACGTCTTCTGACCTACTTGGGCGCCTAATACACGGGAACGAGACTCTCAAGCGCCATGCTCAGGCTGATGAAAATTTGGTCGTTCCTAAATTTAAGAAAACAGGCTTAGGAGGGTCAGAGCGTGAGTCTATGAAAGACGTAGAGGTACGCATTGGCGGGAATCCGAAAGGCGAAAATTGTGAGGAACAGATATCCAAGAGACTTCGCAGGGGTTCAATGGCCGGGGGGGTTCACAAAAGGTAATGGATGAGACGGTGGGGCGATTGCTTGTGGTGTCTAAATAGATTCATTGTTTTATTAGTTTTGTTGATCGTAGTCTTTCATGTATTGAGGATTGGAATTTTAGGCTTATAGATTAGATAGATCAACTCTTCAGGGAAATATAGTGGTATTGGCGGTCTCCTCAACGTCGAAGTGGCGCAGAGAGTCGCTGAGTATCGATAAGAGGCGCTGAGTATCGATAAGAGTCGCTGAGCATCGATAAGAGTCGCTGAGTATCGATGAGTGTCGATGAGGGCTGATGTCAGCCTCACAGATGAACAATTGAGTGAGCGCTTGATCTTCGCGGATGATCCCATCTTATCTGTTAAGCTGCATGATACTGGGGTCTTCCGCGAAGATATTGCCATCAAGGTCTTGTACCCAGGGCAACGACATCTCTTGGCATCTCTAGAACAACTCCCCCCCGGCGTCTGGACCCTGGAGAGCCTTAAAAGCTGCTTTCATATGTCAATGAAGACACACGATAAGCATCGATGTGAATTATCTATAGAGCTAAATTTAGAGCTTGCAAACATAGGTCTTTATTTGAATGGCGGGTGCGAGATCGTCGGAGTCGTGCAAACCCTACGAGGTCATCACATCGTAAGGTTTAATGTTTACACAACTCAGACGTCTGCGGGGTTTTTTTTGCGACGCACCACGAGCGTTCCTGACGTCTATAAAGGGCATCATCTGCCCTCCTTCACTTCCTTCACACCTCCTTCACATCGTTCACCCCCCACCCCCCTTCATCACTTCTCATAGTTGGCATGCCCCGCGAGAGGGCCCGAAGAGCCTCAGGCAAAAGGGCAGCGTAAGTACACTTCCTCCAATCGTTTAATCGTGTGTAATACTAATATCGCAGTACTTCAGGCAGCCTCGCGTACCAGCGACAAAAAATAAACAAGCAAGCTCCGTGAGCCTAGGAAAGTAAGTTCGCGCCGTGCCACCATTGACCTGCGCTCGATATTAATATTACGATTGGTTCTAAAGGTCCGGCAGTCCCGCACGACGAAAGTCAACTCAGGCGCCGTAAACGCAGGGCTCCCCCGCGTGCTGCCGCCTCCAGACCGACTGAGGAGAGAAGGTAACCAATGATCCATTGACACCGTTATTCTTCAAACATGCTCTGATGTGTGCCTGACAGTTGTCATTCATGTCACAGTGGGCCGTTGGGATCCCGTGAAAATTCCTATTTCATTCCGGCCGCTGAGGATTCTGGCTACGTCAAAAACAACTTACCCATATATCCAAGAACCCTTTAAACTAACACATGAATCAGTGGGCGCTATGGCGCCATAGCATATGCAAAAAGCTGGTGTGGATTCAAGAATGCTCGAAACAAAACTAGAGCCTACGAGGTATGGCGTCGCGATGTTAAGGGCTATATCAAGTCCCGCTGGGTCGATCCAGGACGGCTAACCAACGATCAATCGACGGTGATCCTCGCCTTTGCCAGTTCTCTTCCACCTGTCAAATCGCAGATCGAATTTGTAAAAAAAAACCACCCCGTAGACGACAGCACGGAGGTCAGTCGTCAACTGAGGATTTTGGTCAAGGACACGGCTAAGAAACTACGGTCGGCAATAGAGTATGACTACAGAGAGCGGGCTGGTGATGAGCTTGCTGGACCTCTGAGTAAGGGAGCAATCCACGCTAAGTTCTGCGGTCCCCCGTAGTAATAGACATCTTCTGTGCCATCGCCGAATTCGCCTTCCGCATATTCCCCACGGGCAATGAGGATCCACATTGTTCGCCGAACGGGTGCCCCTCAAGGTGAGCATGCGTTCCTTGGCAATCCCTGGTGGCAGAATGGCTCCGATCCGGGAATAGCCTGGGGAGTCCTCGAGTCGCCTAGCATAAAAAATCTGCTCGGCCTCATAAAGGTGCCACAAGCTGAGGAGGCGATTCTCTGCCCTCGATATCTCATCGGCACAACTCGTGAGGGTACCAACGCACTAAGTCTGGATCCCACAGCCCCACTCCCCCTCCGAGACCTCATCTTCCTCCACCAAGATGATGACGTTCGGGCGTGGCTCCTTGCTAACGATGGCAAACATCCTCTGGATCTCCGGGTTCTGCAGTCACGCCCCGAGGAAGCCGGGGATGACAGACCAACGCCAGAGCCTGTCGGGGGCAGACACCCATTTTCGACACCCATGGCGGGGATCATTCTGGGCAGGCAGAAGATATAGTGGGGGGCATCCCATGTGACAACGAGGACAATGAGGACGACCACATCAGGGTGAGGAATAGGCGTATGAGGCAGCAATCGGGAGAGCACTGGAATGGAATGGAAGATATGGAGGACAACGAGGACGACTAGGGGGCGGACGGGGAGGCGGACGACCGCGAGGAGGATGTGGCGGAGGGCGAACGGGAATCTCCGATGCCCCAGGAGCGGCAGACAATTGTTCTCGACGTAGGTTTCTTGTGTTTCAGCTATCTAGAAGAATACCAGACTCAATCACTAAACCGCCTAAATAGGACAAGAATTGAGGCGACCCTGGCCCCTCGAGGCAATCCGGCGCCACCAGGTTTCTGCCATTGGATGTGGAGGAGGAGGCATCGGGCTCTAATCCCACTGTAACAGTGTCGCGCTTGAAGCGGTCGGCACCGGCAGATTCCGAGCAGTGGAGAATGGTTCTACAGCTGATCCAGGGGCCGCCATGGGTGGCTGATTGGCTGAGAAATCCCAACCGGAGAGGAAGCGACCGTGATGCATACGATGGAGCCCACGCTAGTCCTCCTGCTGGACTCTCTGGGACGCTTGATCAGCGTCCAGTCCGCACTCCCACCCCCGTCAGCCCCACAGTTGCGCCACATCCCACGATCCCTGATACCGACAGAATTGAGCCGGCTCCTATCACACCAAATGCTGAGTTTATCGCATTGGCTCACAGTACGCCAAATGCAGAGACGGTTCCGCCGGCACCGCAAGCCCCGGCCCCTGCGCTGGATAAGGATATCACGACCTGCCATGGGCCTCCTCCATCCCCGGCTCCTAACACTCATGATGCCCCTACAGCCGCGGGCCAAAACACCCAAACGCCGCCAAAGGGCCGTCCACAAAGCACCAGGTACTGTTCGTTACGGGGCCTCCGGGGGCTCGAAACCCGCGGGCCCCCGCCTCAATTCCCCGCCCCGCCCTGGTCAATGGCCCAGGGCAGGGTGTTTGTTTTTTCAACCCCTGCCCCTGCCCCCGTCCAGGCCCCCGCCCCGTTCAATGCCCCGAACAGCCCCCTATCAATGAATTTTCTCCGCCCAGGGCCCCTGTATTCGTATATTCCCCTCGCAAACTTTGCTCTTTTGATACATGATTGAGTAATTGTGTGAGCATATACACATCCCTGGGATAAATGGACCAAACACCGCCGTGGTTACGGGAGCTGAAAGCCCTTTGCCAAGCAGCCACCTGGTATTCGGTCCATTCATGCCAGGGACATGTACCAAAAACCACATACCTCAAAGTATATACGGGCATTTATTTGCATGGATTGATTCATACAATATGAACCGGAATAATTGACAACACTGATTGGATGTCCGAGTTGCCTAGTCTACTAACGTATATTGTCTCAGCAGGCCATACGCCTAATTCATAAGCCCAATTCATACACTCTATTCACAGGTTCAAATCATATGCCCAATTCATAAGCATTATTCATCCGCTGGTGCCATACGCCCAAATCATACACCCAAGCCATACGCTCAAATCATACGCCCAAGCCATACACCCAAACCATACGCCCAAATCATACGCTCACATCATACCCCCAAACCATAAACACAAACCATACGCCCAAATCATACGCTCAAATCATACGCCCAAGCCATACGCGAAAGCCATACGCCCAAGCCATACGCCCAAATCATAGCCACAGTCGTGCTATGGAGTTACTGTGTTCAGAGTTCATATAGCGAAATGGTCAGGTTAAAGAAAGAGTGTATTTATAGTAATAAGAGTTGTATAAAAGGTAATTATGCTACGTTAGATGTGACTCGGAGGTTTGAGTTAGTCGTATGATTTGTGTAAAAGTGAGAAAAGACTGCCCCGTCCCCCCCACCACATGGGGACAACACCATGGAGTAATAGAAAACAAGAAGAATGAAAGTCATAATAGTTGAAAAAAGAGGTGAATTAAGAGAAAGAAAAAGACAATCCCTGAATATGCTTAGGTGGTAGCGCTCCCACCAGCACCAGCTCCTGCCCTCCCACCACCACCCCCGGAGCGCGTCGGCATCCTACCGCCACCACCGCTCCAACCACTCCCACCAGGGCCCGCAGAGCGCCTACGAGCCCCACTCCAACCACTCCAACCCCTACCACGAGTCGGCTGAACTGGCGTCCGCGGGGTACGACTACTAACCCCAGCCCCAGACGGCCCTGTTCCAGCGGGGTGTGCAGGTGTGCCTCCGACGGCCCCGGTCACCACCCTACTACTACTGCCACCACCCCCCCCAGTACCCACATGCCCGGTATCATGGTCTCCCTGGGCACCTCTCGCATCACCTTCCTCGCTACCACTTCCATCTCCCATACCAGAACCCACACCCCCAACCAAATTTCCTTGTCTAACAACTCCCCCAGCACCCCCCGTAGTACCACTACCACCAGTCCGGGTAGTGCTCCCAGGGCCACTATACAAGCGACGGCGTACAGGTGGACGAGGGTTATCGCTGTCGTCACTGTGGCTGTCACTACCGTCATTGGCAGGGGGTGAGTGATGGGAAGAAGCTCCCTGGTGACGGGGAGGTGCACCACGCGGAGGAGGTGCACCCCCGGGAGGAGAAGGAGGAGGAGGAGGAGGTGCACCCCCGGGAGCACCGCCGTCCTCATTTCGATGACGTCTCATCTCTTCCCGAGTGGCACCATCTGGCTGGCCAGCCATAACGTTCATGACATCCTCAACTAATCTCAGGTCCTGGACCATGAGGGTAACGCGACCAGCATGTGCCGCACCCAGGGC
>Ga0307517_10001033_pt1 | contig 47215 bp, 43 predicted proteins | sample 23_EM_MG_FD_194515 | JGI IMG/M metagenome (GOLD analysis project Ga0307517, IMG submission 194515) | Populus trichocarpa ectomycorrhiza microbial communities from riparian zone in the Pacific Northwest, United States - 23_EM | ecosystem: Host-associated > Plants > Roots > Unclassified | place...
CAATTAAGGCCATCCTGGGGATTATATGCTCGAAATGAAAGCCGGATCTTTCCGAGAAGAGATCCTGAAGGTAATGAAAATAAAAATGGCAAAGCAATGGCAAAGAACGCGACGCGTCGGTCATCACATGATTGCAATATTGGACTCTCTATCTATCATCAATCAGTCGAACTGTGAACACTACAGTGCTCGAAGGAATCTTCGTGTCTGCTCGACATAGCGTGGTAAGCATGTCCCAAAACTGCATAACAACACGAGGCTGCATTGTGTTCACGAATATGCCGTCAATCATCGCCACAGTGGGAAAGTGCTTGGAATGGACAGTCCCATGCCCAAAGTCCACAAGTCCACAAGTCGGAGTCGTATTAATACCCAAAGCTTAAAGATGAGCCAAGGCCGCGATATGGCACTTGCAGTGTTCTGGAAATTTGGGAAAGAAGAAAAACCAATCGAGTCAAAAATAGTTGTGCGGAAGGGAACCCGATTGCAGGATCCTGTCGGCATTCCCCGTTGTATCATCTCGTCTTGAATTAGATTCCCTTCTCTTCGCGTAGCGATGGTCATATATTCAACCAAAGTCTTTACAGGTCACTTTCACGATCTCGAGATCTTGAATATTCTGTCAATAACATGCCGCTGAGTGAGTGAAACCATGCCTCACATCAACGATACTTTCTTCGACGGCAATTCTTGAGCGAAGTCGACCTGAGGAGAGCAAAAACCACGATGATATTGGTAAACTTCATGGCGAGCTTTGGTTCTTCGATCAAGTCAGCACAGACCCGGAGGACCGATTTTGGAAGAAACTAACACTGTTGATCGACTCGGAAGAGGTTTATAACTGCTAGAAACTTAATATTTGACGACCGAGGGGGCTCGAGTGAAGGCTTACCTTTCTTGGGAGAAACTTGTTGGGGTACTAGATGTCGGTAAGGGTGGTTCTTATACCCATTACCAGTACCTTGACTCAGATTTTTTCTTCCAACTTCATGTAATCATCGTTTCTATCTGGAACGAATGCAACCGAGATTTCACAGCTTACCATGGTTCTTATATCACAGCGATGATTAAAGAGACTGTAGTTCGAACCTCAGCGCCCGACCCCTCAAACTTACCTCGATTTTCAAATGGCGCGGGGCGACCTGAGGGATGGTGTTTCGCGAACGTTGGTAATTACCTTTATAAACTGGTCGATCGATCACTGACCCCGTCAGCAAACAATTTCCTAAATTGGAACTTACATAGGACAGTCAAAGGAGGTTCATAATCACCTGTCGTCGTATACATTTTTATGGCCCTAGGTTGCGCTCACTAATGTTTCTTTCGCTGTCCTTCGGTTACTTTCCAAATTGTTAACACACACTGTCACGGTAATCCATTCGATACACAAATCCAATACAATACAAGAAGAAGCTATGGAATAAGCTAATGAAGGTTTTTTTTTGGGTTTTAAGGAAAAGAAAACTGATCGTACATAAAAATACTTAAGAATACAGTAATATACAAACCGCCTATGTATACAAGAGATATTAATATACAAACCGCCAGTCCAATATTGTACACGAAATAATGTACATCCACAGAAAATGAAGGAGAGTGTGCCGAATCGCCGGAAGAAATGGTTGCTGTCATCGCCCGCCAGTCTTAACTTTCACTGGCTACCACGATACCGCATTCACCTTGGGTCGACGTCGTTCATCAGGCACACATGTGAGCAATGCAAATTGGCACAGCGCGAGCAGTGGTCGAAATGACGGCGAGAGTTGCGAGGGTTTTAGCGACGACGGTGAATTTCATGGCGAAGCGAAGGGACTTGGGAAGGTCAATAGTGAGGCAAATGACCAACCCAGTTGATTAAAGAGCGAAGGAACGAGATTCCAACTGCAGATGTATTAGTATTCGACAAGTGAAACGGTTTACTAAAGACTCACTCTACTTGCTAGGAAGTAGTTGGTTCGCTAAGGTACGAAATACCGAGGTTGGGCTTATATACCACTCACCTGCGCCTTGCCCGAAGCCTTGGATTCCTTCCATTGTTTGTAATGTATTTAATTGACCACAGCACATGGAGATTGCAATGATGCATCATGCATCATGATCCTCCTGATGACCAAAATACGAAGGATCGGCATGCCGCAGACCATTGGAAATTCACATCATGCTGGCGCTCCTTTCGAGGCCCAGGCACTTCCTAGGATTTCCAAAATTGGTAGTAAATGAAGGGAGAACATAGACTGTTCCTTCGCAGACTTTTAAATCAGGTTTTGATGTTCCAAAAACATTTTGAGTGGAGAGACACAGGATTCCAGACAAATTTTCAAAAGAGGGGTCTGCGACGTGGCCGAAAAGGCAAAATTGCTTTACCATATCAGGATAATTTGGTCAGGGGGACAAAGGAAAGGGACAGGGGACAGAACCGGCAAGTTGTGGCCAAGAGCGCTAAGAGGGTGTCTGAATTTTGTGAGAGGGGATTGCAGCTCTCCACCGCATGTTGCCAATGGTTCAACTGACAACGTTGTAGAGGTCCTCAAATTCGTGGTCGTCACATAGATCTTTAATAGACCGCTTTGACCGTGCAAACTCTCAAAGATCCCAATGTTGAGCCTCGGAGAATTTCTCTCTCCGAGTCGACCTGTGACTTTTTCCATCAATCAATGCATCATCTATGATCATTCCTATACTTAGTAAGTCAAGTACTTCCGGGCCCCGAGGTTCGCGATTCAATCAGTGATGCGTCGCGTGGCTGTTGAGGAATATCTACATAATATACATTACATAAAGACACCTATACGTGACAGAACTTCATTATCTCAAAGTTTAGGAGCTTCGTCGAACGGCTTACCATTATCGAGAATTAAGAGGACGGTAGGATCTACTTCTTTGAACGCGTGGACCTGAGAGTCGGCAGATTTGCACGATCTCCGACATCCTCGACCTTTCTCTTCCTTTTGGACGTTTTGCTAGTCGTCGAAATCTTGTCCTCGACCACCTTCTCCTTCTCGTTGGTGTTCGTTATTTGAGACTCTGACAGCTGTTCACTCGCCGATTCATCATTGGGAATTTTCTTCGTTTTCCTTTTATCCTTGCTAGCAGCAGTTGGCTTCTTTACCTTGAGACTCAACTCTTCCCAACCACCGCTTTCTGCCAGAAGCGCGATAGCATCCCATGCGTCCTTCTTGACTCGTTGTACGCTCAGTCGGCCACGACGCACGAGGTCCATACCTAGTTAGTTCCCGAGATTTTAGGATGCGGCTAAATTGTGGTTTTTAAGTGAGAACGTGCCTTTGATAGCTTGAAGACCAGTTTCTCCTATGTATGCTATTGGTTCGGGGAGATCCGCGGAGGAAGTATCTGCTAGGAAGCGCAGCAGGGAAAGGGGAACGAAATTCCCTGCTCGTGATGAGAAACTCAAGTCGACCATGTGCCATCGAGGTTCCTCCGAGTCTGACTTCTAAAAGCTCGGTTAGAGAAAAGAGGAAGGTTATATGGGAGAGCATTGTACCGGATCGTAGTAAGGATGTGACCTGTGGGTATATTTGATCAACCTTTGAGGGGATGGAGGCAATGCAGGCTGCTTACGGATCCCAGGCCGTGTCTGTGTATAGAAAAAAAATAGAGATAAAGAAGCAGACGAGGACAAAGATCCAGGAAAGACTAACAATCTGGGTAAGCTTCTTTCGCAACCTCAGGGAATCATCGTAAATGCACTGTGGAATTCACAAAAAGATGTAGTTCTTTTACCTGTGCAAATGCAGCGACTCCTGACAGTTCTAGTTAAGTATACGGAAAACGAATTAAAAGCAAGTGCAATTCACCTGGATTCTTGCAATTGGAGTGATAGAATAGTGCCTGAAAATAAGGACAAGATAAAAGGAAAAGAAAATTGTTCAAGAGTAGCTGACCTTGTCACCAACTTTCATTTCTTTCATCAAATTCCTTGCCTCGTAGTTCCTGACGCCCTCCCATGGAGAAGTATTGACACGCTCGAAATCATCCACACTAAACTGTAAAAACCAAGCGTAAGCATTTACATCACCCAACGAGGTCTCCCTGATTTTCGTCTTACCTTTACATCTTTCCCTTTCACGACACGAGAATCTGGTTCAGCTTTGAGGAGCCAATACTTGTTTGAATCAGTCATGAAAAGAGAATAATTATAAGCCTCGATTCTGGATATAGGTCAGATGATCGTCGGAGCTTTAAATCAAGCCACTTAATGGTTAAGCGCCCGTCTGAATCCCTACAAGGATATTTCGTTTCTTGTACCGAGCTAGGGAAAAACGTAAAACAATCGAGTTAGTAGTAGTGAGGTTGTGATTCGGCCTGATTATAAGGTTCACTGTGTCTATAGAAAAGGACCTTTAAGTAGTAGCCGTTTATTTACGCCAGACTGGGCCAATGGGTCGTTAGTCTGGCGCCGTCAAGTAATAATTCGGACGATTCTCATGAGGATGACTGCCACAAGGGCGTTGATAGATTCATTAACACTGAGATAGCAAAAGTGATAGAGCTGTTATAACACAGACGAGATATAGCAATAGCAGCCATTGCACGGAACAGAGGCATGTATGAATAGGTGCACAGTCACTGGCTGAAAAATCGGAACATACATAGCGCGACAATAGAGGGTTTGCGATAGGAGGGGAGCGAATAGATATAATGTAGTAGGGCCGACGGCATATACAAGAACGGAATCAGATTCCAAAAAGTTACTGCGAGATTGTTTTAGAAAAACTAGCCCCTCGGGAGCAGTTTGGCTAATAAGTGCAGAAATTGAATGCGTCCATGACACAAGATAGAAAAAGGACATACCATTCAAATTCGAAGTATGCAGGACTGCTGATGACGTCTCCAAACTGAAAGATTGACGAAGACTTTTCCACAACGGTCACAAAGAAATTCGGACTCAAAGTGTGATTCTATATGGTCTAATGAGAAGCATAAGAGTGACAAGGGTGATGTCGAAGATATGTGCTTAAATAATAATAAATTGTAACAAATATCAAACTCACTTTTCAGGTTATGACTCCAGAAGAAATCAGCATCGCAGCCTACGGCCGGACATTTGAATTTAGTGCTGAGATTGAGATGGTTGGTTGTGACCTTCTCATGCTTGATGGGTATATGATTGCCATCAAGGAATCGACTGGTGTCTTGTATCAACGCCTCTGGGCTTTCCGAATATTCCGGGACAAAAGGAAAGAAGTCTTGGGGTTGCTCAAGTTTGGTCAGTAGATTTGAGCTTTCCTCCATGGGGGTTCCGGAAAAATTGAAAATTTCAGAGGTGGGGAGAAGGTTGTCGGGATAGTTGCGATCAGAAAGCTGGGCGTCGACTGAAACGAGGTCATCAGACCTCCATTGGTTGAGTGTTAACGGCGAGGAATCAGGACTAAACATGATGTGGCCCGGGTCAAAGTTGTCTAATTCTGGAAGATCAGCCGAGAGAAAATCTAAGCATTCACCGTTAGATACTATTTTTTGTTCTAAAGAACAGTAAATGCCACTGACCAAAGAATGGTGCCATTGGGGGGAATATATCCATACTGGCTAGAGCGAAATTGGGGATCATGAGGAATAAGGAATTCAGCAAAAGCACACACTCTGTCGACGAGGGGAGGAGAGGAAGTCAAGATATTTGGGTCTCGGGAAAATTCGGAGTAAGGACTTACGTCTGGTATATCACGTATTTTTTGGGGAAGGCGACGGTTTTTGCGTTCCTTCCCTTTTTTGGTCGCAAATTCACTCACTCTGTCGACGAGAGGAGGAGAGGGGGTCACGATATTGGTCTGGGTCTCGGGATATATATATAATTCGCCGTAAGGACTTTTCCCGCCACTCATATCTTCGGCGTTCCCTGTGCTGGAACCAGCTTCACCAAAAGTTCTATTCAAGTTGCTCCTCCGTAACTTAGGATCCTTCGTGACTAGTTGTATAATACCTGTCAGAAACTTCAATGAGCCCCATCTGCGGAACGATGATTAAGAGATAAAATGCCAACCATGGTGATTCTCCAACTCGTAAGCCTTCAGGATGCGCTCGCAAAGATCTTCTGGTTCGGGAAAGACCACGTCATCCTGTAAAGCGGTGATTTTCAGCAGCAGGCAAAAACTAAAACGCGTCATGACTAAAATACATCGTTTAAAATGGATATCCAGTCCAGGTCGTCAGTAATAACAATGCTGGCATCCGGAAACTGTTAAATATAAGAATATATTTCAGTGAATGCATATATTTGTTACCTTTTGATGTAAGCATTTGTGTATCGCAGTTGATGGATGATTAACCTAAATCAGAATCCTGTGTAAGAACAATTTGATAGCGACGTTGCATAACTCACTCCCACTTCCACTGGATCGAGTTTCACAGAGTGGAAAGACCCTGGGATTGAACCGGATGATATGAAGATGTACTACCGCTTCCCGAACCGCCTGGTCCTTCCCTTTGGCCTCCTCGATTGTCTGAAGGCGAGTTACGGTGGCCAGGTCTTGACCCAGATTCAAGCCTCAGAACGGATTCCAACTGGAGGTCATCCCAAATTTTTCCTGAAACGGTGAAATTTAACGTGCGGACAAAGACACACTGATTTTGAGGAATAACATCGTTTTCGGCAACTCTGAGATCATCAATCTCGTCTTTCCGTGGACCCACTCTCCCACTTCCGCCGATACAGTCCCAGCGATAGACATGAGTCGAGTCATGCTTAAGCATAAAAGAAGCAGTCTGGCCAGTGTTGCATGTGGATGTTGCGATCCCCCAAGAATTAACTTTATCAAATCCTATGACGACACGGATATCTCCATCCCTGACGTCTCGCCCACGGGTATATTTGGCATACTGGTACCAAACCCGCGCGTCGCGTATGATGGTCTGACGGACTTGCCACGTATTGAGTAAATTCTGTGTTTTCGCGCCGTCAGGCATTATCAAAATTGCGGCCTCCGTTGCAGTACTCTCGAATTTTTGTCCGATAGTCGTTCCGCTAGGATGAAATAATGCTTGGCCAAACCAGTTACTGTTGGTCTTTCGGACAGAAGAGCTTGCCAGGTAGCTATCAGGACCATAATCCATAGTTTTCTGGATATCATATTCGAGATCTTCAAGGGAAAGAGGTAAAAAACCTGGCGGGACGAGTCCACGGTTGATCGGGTGATTGGCAGGGTTGAAGATGTTAAAAAGAAAATCGAATGATCCGTTGGATGTGACGATTCCAACGTCGCCGAAGCTAGTACCCTGCCGGCGATATACGATAGGGAGCTGCATCCCTGGCCCAGGGACCCATAGTGGATACCCTCTTTTCTTGGTCAGGAGTTGATCGGAATATATCTCGTGGTCTGCCCTAGCAGTCCTGCTAAGGGTTTCTGAATCTTGAAAAGAGGAGGGGTGAGAGGGATGATTGTGTATGATATCATCACGCTGAGCATTTGTGGTTGATGTATCCCCATCACTGCGATTGACTTCAGGATAGGTGTCAACAAAAATGCACAAAAATATGGTTTCGATATTCAAACTTACCAGAGACGATCACGACTGTACCACCATCAGTGGGAGCAGCCACCGTGTTTTGCGGTTGCGACATATTGATCGACTCTATATGTTCACCCCACGTCGGTCTATAGCTTTTCCGGTTTAGATTTGCAGTTACTAGACATCAGCAAAGACGAGGCAGTTTACCTAGGCAGAGGATTTGATGCCGGTGCATTTTGAACCTGGGATTCAGATATGGATTCTCCTGTGGGTACCGATCCATCTCTGTTGTCATCCATTCGCGCTTGGAATGATTCGAGGAGAGAAGGACTACATCGCCGTTCTTGGCTCAATTGAATGAACGTCTGACGGTTGGGCGACAAAGTCACGTGTCAACTTTATTATCCGTCATTTTTTATTTCCTGATACAACGCGAAGTGCGTCTCCTTGAGGAACAGCTTGTTGCAAAATCGTGGGTGTGGAAGTGGATTCCAAAAAAGCTCAAGTTTTGTGTCCGTTCAACGTTGTATCGAAAATTTGGACGCTCGACGCCTTCAGGGAACTCTTCCGAGCAACATCCCAATAAAGCACCTTATCCGTAATTCGAGTACTTAGCTTCTGTAAAATTGCTGAGGATTGAGATGCCTTCCCTGAGGTTGGAGAACCTAAAAAAGAACCAGAGCAATCCATTTGGGAATATAAAGCGAATCAGGAGACTAATTGCCAAACTTGTTCATTCAGAAATAGCCAATTATGGAAGCAAAGTGACCAAAAGTGGATGCTACATAGCAACTCGCCATCCAGGACCACCGTCGTAGTTGGGCACTGGGACCTCAAATGAATTCCGTCGAAACCAGGGATTGAGAGAACTACACGGACCTGCATAATGGCAATGGACCAGAATACAAGAGCACCGTGTTTTCTCCTCATGGTCGATTTTCCAAATACCAAAATTCAGAACCACTCACTTGTAGTTTCCGGGATCACACGAGATTTTCATCAGTAAGAGATAGACCTCGCTGACCAACTCCCGGAGTGGAAAGTTGAGAGGACCGTCTGCGCACAGGTATACCTGAACAAGAGAAGGATCAGCAGAGATAATTGTGCGAATGGCGATGACAGGTCAATATTTCGTGCCGAGAAGGTGTACCCTGGTGGGTGGAAATACTGTTTTTTCCAGTCAAATCAATAGACCAAGAATTTCGTAGCGCCCAGGGAAAAAATGTCGCCGCTAACCAATAGATCCAGACCTCCTATTAGGTCTGCGCAATGGAAGGACTGCGGAGCATGCAGTTGGGATAAGAGGTTTCCCAGCAGGGTGTGGCTATGCTGCGCAGTCCCGTCGCGTGATGTGGTTAAATATAAGGCACACTCTTCCATCCGAGTCGGTGCAGACCTAGGAGCATAATGTCTTCCTTCTCCAACACTACCTTCTCCCCTGATAACAAGCCCCGCGCCCCTTCTCCGTCAGAGGGCGTCGTGGATATCAACGAAGGTAATGGTGAGTTTCTCTATGTTGAGAATTTGGAGTCGTAACTCAGCCTTCAAAGTCACCGCGGAGGATCCCATTCACTATGCTTCCAGGGGAAAGGCAGCCAAGGTAGCCGACACCATGATCCATGTCCAACCATTGAAGAGGTCTGAGATGCAGGTATGTGTCCTATTTCCTCGAAGCTTTCAACTCTTTGTCATTCTCTGTGATTTTTGCAAGCCCTCCTATGCTCAGGACTTTGGAACAAGTGATGTCGTTCATGGAGTCTACGGCTCTTTAATGCAATGTCTCGGCTCTGTTATCGGATTTTGCGGTGCTATCCCTTGTTTTCCGTGTCCAAACCCGTTCAAAGAAGTCGAACAAGGTATATATTATTTGCTCATCCTGTGGTCCCAAAATAACATTTCCAAGGTTCTGTCGGTCTCATTTCTCGTTTTGGTCAATTTTACAAGTCGGTCGATCCTGGTCTCGTTCAAGTCAACGTCTGCACAGAATCAGTCCGAGTTGTAGACGTCAAGATCCAGATCAGTTCCATTGGCAGGCAAACTGTAATGTACGTATTCTTTCTACACGTCAATAAAGTATTTTTACTCATAATTCAACATCTAGCACGCGTGATAATGTCAATGTCGAAATGTACGTCCCTCCTTTTTGTTTGACGTATTTTGTCTTAATATCTCTGCAGAGATTCTGTCATTTACTTCCAGATCTGTAACCCCTACCGAGCCGCTTTCGGAATCAGCGACCTTCGTCAAGCTCTCGTCGAACGAGCTCAAACCACACTCCGACATGTCGTAGGAGCACGCGCAGTCCAAAGTGTCGTAACAGAACGCGAGGCTATCGCCTTTGAAATCGCCGAAATCGTCGGCGATGTCGCTGATAAATGGGGTGTCGCCATCGAGGGTATTCTGATCAAGGATATCATCTTCAGTCCAGAGGTTTCTGCTTCTTTGTCATCTGCCGCTCAACAGAAGAGGATCGGAGAGTCCAAGGTGATCGCAGCTCGTGCTGAAGTCGATGCCGCTAGATTGATGAGGCAAGCTGCTGATATCCTTGCCTCACCCGCTGCAATGCAAATCAGGCAACTCGAAGCTCGTGAGTTTATTTTTGGTTTTTGTATCATTTCGCGTTTTCTAATCTCGTCTGAACCAGTACAACAAATGGCCAAGTCAGCAAACAGCAAAGTCGTCTTTGTACCTATGCAATTACAAAGCGATCTCGGTGGAGCTTCCGGATCCGGATTGAATTCCCTTGTTCAGAATGCTGAGGCCTCGGGTAGTGATCAAAGCACTCTTGGGGCCGCAGGCCGTATTGGTGTGCTGAATAGCATTACTGATGTATAGTTGTTTCAGACCCCCGTTTTTTTCTGCTAATAATCCTCTTCCTTTTTTCTTCTGATTCCGAATGCTCTTCTTTATTACCCTCGCCGTTTGGGTGAACCCCTTTCTTCTAATGACAACCATGCTTTCATGTATAAAAACTCTTGCTGTAAAACCTTTAATTCATGTACTGTACCCGCTGTAAAATCCATTTTGTTGTGACGTTTTCGGAACACTCTTTCCCTGGTCAATGAGTTCAAGTTTGGCACTAGCTGCAGGTGCGGTTTCGATGGAAAGTGAATTAATTCAAAATAACCCGCCTTTCACATTTCCTTAACAGTTCGAATTTTGGGCGCTGTTATGCCCTTTTTCTACGTCTATGAATATGGTGAACTGGAAAAGAATCTGTACGCTCGAAAGCCAGCTAATGAACAATCCAGCCTGCAGACCGACTACAAGCTGCAGCCGGTAAAGGATCCTTGAAGTCACTCAGGCTTTTTATGTGAATCAGACTGAAGCGGTGTGCGAATGATGTCGATGACCACTTGTCAATTGTCGGTCGATATCAACTAACATGTCTCCGGGAGTTGATGCAACGCTGATGGGTGATATTTACAGGGATGATTGGCAATGATGGGCGGTTAAAAGGATGATGGGCGGTGAACTGAAACATATAGAAGGAGATCGCCCAACGTAACCGTGCCACTGGCAGTATAATGTGGTGACTCGAGGCATAGGCGAATAAACCTGGCATCAATCATCGTGGTTCCTTCATTCCGGGCGGCCATTCCTCAGCTTGAAGAGAATAAACTCGGCGATGGTTCAAAATAGCTTGACAATTTGAAAGATTGGAATACATTCTGTTTCTGTAACAAATACCTGAAGTCCTAACCTCGGGCGGAAGAAATTTGACTGCATAGCTCGAAACTCCAAGACAATTCTTTAAACCTGAACGTTTTCCCTGAGTGCGATTAAGCAATGAATTCGTTTTTCCAAAGACAGGTGCGATAACTCACTTGAATCTTCCGATCACATTCCCTGGAGGAGAGTACTCGCAAACAACATATTTGGCCAGCTATGTGTCGCAGATGTTAAAACAGTAAAAACAGAATTGAAAGAAAATAATTACGCCAAATTTAGGGTCAAAGATGCCTTTACACATCTGAACCGCACATCCCAGCTTCTTAGATGACTTCCAGACTACCTGAGTAAAGTGAGAAGGGACGGGATTATTGGGCTTGTAAGATGCTGAAAACGAAAAGGGGGCCTAGGTAGATCATCCTGTATCGTACCAACTGTAAAGTTACTTACAAGCTTCATCCGTCCAAGATTTCACGGCGGCCGCGATATCGTAGGAATTACCAGTCCCCGCAGCCAAGTTCTCTGTTAAATAACATAGAATTAAAATAAAGTAAGTCGATGGTTTCAGATGCGAACCTCCATAGGGCCCAAGAGTCCCGCCAGAATGTTTAAACTTGCAACCATTGGCCCATTGTTGGGCTTTGCTGGCTAGTACACCATCCCACACAAGAGGAGAAGCACCGTGCTTGGCCCGGAAGCTATTATGCGTATTAAGGAAGGTCTGGATGTCCGCCGAAACCGATAAGATTGGTTCTTCAGAAGTCGGCGTAAAATCAGGCTCGTTCATCAGCAAACAGGGGTTCGCAAGCCCAATGGTTGACGCTGCCAACAGCACGAAAAAGAGGAGGAAACGACCCATCTCTGTGATTATTTGATGAGATGACAAAAGAATGGGATGAATGAGAAGTAGCGAACTTAAATACGCTGGACTCATGGCCCAAGGCGAAGGTCAGCGCCGCTCGAATCGGGTCCAAATCGGCTTTGGTTATCCAGATTCTATGTTCACCCCCGTCTCATGATCATCGGACCTCAGTACTTATAGACAGCCAATCTGAGCCAGGGCCTCAGACATCATTTGGGCCGGAAAAGACACAGCGCCGGCTGTCTAACCTTGGAGTTGTGATTTAGAACTCGGAATTGTGGATCTATACCCGGGGTAAAGGCACAAAGCACACATCTACATGATAATCAGTTATAGGATAGCTTGAAACAGAATGAACATACAGCCGTCTACTCTGATCCAGTTTCTAAGTCTATAATTTAGAAAGAAAGCGACTTGGAAATGAAGTTATTGGGTTAGCCCTTATCGAGCTGCGTTGCATTCGTGGGTACAGTAGTCAAACTTACTGTCCTTAGGTGAAGCCTAAAGTTCGTCACTCAGAAATCATGGTTTCACGAAGACAGTAAAAACGTACGAAACGATTTGCCTTGCAATTCATTATTCGGCCGTCCGAGTCGTCATATTTGACATTTGTCTGCTACCCACTGGCAACTGCTACCGAACCGTTGATTGCTTTTGGAGTTCAAGCAAGACCCGGGTGAACTGGAAGGTGGGGAATTGCGGAGAACCTAAGGCCTGAGGCCTGAGTATGAGTTGTCATCTGTCCACATTGGTTAGTTCCATCGAGTGATGATTCTCGTAAATCCATGCGATGATTCTCAAGGAAGTGACAGAGTTGATCTTGTCACACACTGTCACACACTATCCGAGTGACAGACAAAACATTGAGCAACGTTGACTATTAGGAACTCGGTTTAGTAAAACAATTACCAAAGCCAGTCAAGTTACCAGAACATGGAGGATGCAACAGTGCAAGAAATAATATACGACAAAACGGTGTATCAACCCAAGAAATCCCAGAGATCGACAATGGTAACAGATCTTTCCTCGCCCTCGAATCTGATGAGACACCCGCCAACGTAGGCCCACAAACCTGCATCAAAATCAAATGGGAACCAGGAAACCGTGTCGCTGGACAAGCTACTGGATCGATGAATGTGGCGCACATTAAGTTGGGGTCCACGACGAACGGCTCTGTCGTGCGTCCGTTTCCCGTCCAATAAATTCCAAGATAGGGTGGAACCATCTGGAGACGCCAAAACGAGTTGCTTCTCCGAGAGTCGAAGGAGATGGATTGGGTGGATAGAAATGTTTGTCTCCCATAAGAGCTCACGTTCCGTATTCCAGATAGATACGAGCCCTTCTAATGTTGATGCCGCGTAGAGGGAGCCATCGGGAGAGCAGCAGGCGGATATGACGGAGGGATCAAGTGAGATTCTGTCGTCAGGAGACTTGGAGGAGGCTGGATGTCGCGAAAGGTGGATAGCAGTGATCTGATGGGAGGGCCTCTTCCACTTGTTTCCCGAACACCAAATACGAATTGTACGGTCGAAGCTGCCCGAGACGATCTGAAGGCTGTCATGCGAAAAGGAAACACCCGTAACATAGCCGGCGTGTCCTATCAAGGGAAGGCCGATTAATTTGCCATTCACAGAACCCCAAACGCGTATTGTCTTATCGTCGCTCCCAGAAACGATCCAAGGGCCGTCTGAAGAAAAAGCAACAGACCTCACACTGTGTTTATGTCCATCGAGTCTCTGCATCTGTTTTCCAGTTTGGATATCCCAGATACGAATTGTCTTGTCCGTGCTGCCCGAGGCGATTCGGCTGCCATCCGGCGAAAAGGCAACTGTCCGCACAGGCTCGGTATGACCTTTCATCGAGGCTACTTCTTGTCGAGTCTCAATATCAAAGATATATACATTGTTGCCCACTCCGGCACCAATGCGACCATCGTTGGAAAGAGCAACAGCGAGAACAGTTCTGCCAACATTGATTGGCTGCCCACTGAGTTGATGTGTCCCATAACTCCAAATGTGGATCGTACCATCGCTGCCTCCTGAAACGATTCTCTGGCCATCCGTGCAGACTGAATAGACCTCATCGGTGTGTCCCAAGAGCGGAGAGCCAATCGCCTGTCCCGTGTCACAATTCCACATTCGAACAGTCCCGTCAAGACTTCCAGACACGAGGAAACGTGAATCAGGGGAGAAACAGACAGAGGTTACAATTTTGTTATGTTTGCCGGCTTGCCCAATTTGCTCATGGGAACTGCTGTCCCATATCTGCACAAGTCCGCTATCGTCTCCCGAGGCAATCAACCTGCCGTCAGAAGACACAGCAGTCGCCCAGACTCCTCTTGGCCGTCGGATAGTAGAGCTGTGACTGTACTCTGGCGGGGTGATCAAGCTCGAAGGTGGAAGACCGAACCATGGGTCATACATGTGCGTTCGATAGTCACCCGAAGCCGACATCCGTCCCTTCCTCAATCCCGTAGTCGTCGACAGAATCTTCCACAGCCCATCAGGATCCCCACCAACCATACCGACTCCCGACCTGGATGTCCCTTCACCAGGTAAATGTCTTGTCCAGTTGTGAATAGCATACCGAACACTCCTCGCCGGTAATAGGGCCTTCTCTCCAGCATTCTTCAAACGACCAACCAGCCGCAAACACTTCGTTGCAACCCGACCATCAACCACAGTCAGGTCAATGCGAAATCGGGGATCGGTCCGTTTGCTCGTGATATATTCGACAAATGACTTATGGAGTCGGGGAATCGTGTCATTGCTGACGTTCTCTGTGCCAGAGACCAACACCGTCCTGAGGTTCGTCACGAAGTGGATCATGTCGACTGGATCCGAGTCAGGTGTCTCTCGCAGGTCAAGCAGTCCAGATAGTTCCCCAATCGTAAGCGGCTCCTTCAGCCTAATAATGAACCCCACAATCCATCGAAACCTTTCGTATTCCCATTCATCTTCATCATGCGACTCGATAGTCATTTCCAGGATCGTTTCATATAGCTTGCTCACATCTCCCATTCCCTTTTCGTTACATATATCCAAAATTCGACTTCGCCGCTCCTGTCCGTGTTTCTCGAGTTGTACGCGGAAAATTTTGACAACCGTCGCAGCCCAAATAAATAGTCCTGCTGCCTGCTCGCACAACTTTTGAAACCGATCTTCTCCTGGCCACTGTTTCCAGTCTAGCGTCCACTTTTCAACAAGGTACTCAAGATTCTTCCTTAAATATACCTCGACATCTTTCCTCGATCCAAACGTGTCCAAATGGAGGTGTCTGACATGTTTCGAGTCTGTTTGGAGTGCACCATAAAACGGCTTTGTGATCTCATCGTCCGTTCGACTTGAGATGAAAATCTTGGCGTTAAACCGTTTGAGCTTCGTGAAAAGTTCCGAAAATATAGTTGCGGTGCTTTCCAGACGATTTCTACTCGTTTCGTCGAGACCATCAATGACGATAGCGACAGGCTTGTTTCTATCCAGGTCACATGCCGCGTGTACAACCTTCACGAAGAACTCGAGAGCTTGTTCGATGCTAAGTTTATCCAGCAGAGACTCCTTTTTGCGAAGGATCTCATGGATAGAGACCGTCACAGTTGGGTCAGCGATGTGTTCAGCCATCTGGCAGGCAATCGTTGGGAAATAAAACTGGGGATTCGTTGTTGATTCGTTGTTGCGGTTGATAAAGAACTGGGCCCAGAGAACATCAGTGTCCTTGGAGTCCCGAGCGAATGACGCAGTGATAGCCGATTTGCCGCTGCCAGGATCGCCAGTCAACCAGAAAAAGTTCTGGCTTCCTTCAGAGACATCGTTCACCCATTCCTTGATAGTCGCGAGAATTTCCACACGCGTGTCTGGATCACATGGATCTTTCCCCTGACGATCATATCCAATGTCTCGGAGCGTATATCTGTGAAGTGTCCTCTCCAGGAATTGCCAGCGTTCACCCTCCAATTGGATTCGTTTCAAGTGGTCCAATATTTCGCCCTGAAAACCGTCAATTCTCCAATCAGAATCATTACACGGATGTACACCCACAGATTGCGATTTCCGCAACTTCTGGATCTCCCGGATTTGTCGCAAAATTTCGTCTATTCCTTTCGCTGTATTGATATCCTGTAGGACCTAAGGTTCATAGTAGTACCATAATTTCATGATAAAGTGAAGCGAACTCACCGAGAACATCTCCCGCGCTCCGCTCAGCCTCTGATTAAAATCTCGTATCTCGTCCACAATGCTCATCCCATGAATAAGCGTCTCCCACCTTCCATCATGCTAGAAATCCAAGTTAATGAGAGCTTTGGACGTCAATCATTATCATACCACTCTCGCCCACCCCCATTTAAGAATTTCATTCACCAGATCTCTATGGCGGCTCTCAGCGACTGGTCGACGTCAAAACAGGAAAATGGAACAAGTACCGGATATGGACTAAGTTCCTGCGTGCACGCCAACTGAACTTCCCATTCCCGTCCACAAAGTTTGCTTCTACGTTCACGACCCAGCTTGAAAGCTCATCCACGAATTTAAAGACTTCTGCTTTAGCTTGTGCCACAGTCTTATTGCATCTGATTCAGATGGTGAGTCGACTTAAAGGAGGTAATACGGACGTACCACGCCGAGGTGTAGGAAATGTGACAAAGCTAGTACAAGGGCGCGTGCTGGAAAGGGTGTGTTTGGGATGAATTCCATGAACGGTTTGCATGTTATCGTTGCATCCTTTATTTTCTCTACAACTTTGAGAAATGTCGAGTCTCGGTGCTGATTATCCCAATCTGCCAGATCCTTGAAAAAGTCCTCGTCTAGTTTCCAGTCTTCGTCCCAAGGCGGCGAAATTTGTAGGGGTCTGTGAATAACAAGAACCTTGAATGAGTACCTGATCCACAAGGGCATCCAGAAATAATGCGACGTACTTTCTGGTGAATTTATTCCAGAAATCTCTGATGACTCGCTCCAATGGCCGATGTTGGCGCGACATAAGTAGCTTTCAACCGGGAAGTTGACGATGACAGTCGTTTGCAGTGTGAGAGGCCTTGAGCACTGCAGCACTGCCGCATTATCAGTCCTCTTATTCCCGTTCCGAAGGCTTCTGCTATTTATATGAATGGATTTAGGCCGACCCTCCTCGCTGTGTTTGCTGGGGTCCCCTTTCCAATGGACGTGAAGGTCGTAGTTGAGATTTGGTATGCTTTATTCCTGCTCGTTGGAATGGTAGCGTCAGAGGGGACGGTATGGCGGCCCATCCCCTGTCCTCTTCATCTTCCATCCCCTGCTGCGATAAATGTGGTATATGTATCGGTGTGAGAGGGAACATTGATCAGTGATCTGACTTGGAAGCGTGACATCACAACTTCTTGACGCGACTTTCTTACGCAGGAAAAGGAGGAGGACGGGGAACGACGACTGTCGTGAAAGACCCTCGAGATAACAACAAGGAAGGCAATAGTATGGCAAGGAGGGTAAACTGTCATCGTCGTCTCTTTTTCATTCGACGGCGCTGCCCTTTCGATGGGTCAAGGAGGGTTTTATCCCTCTAAATATTCTGGTGACTTTCTATGCAACGAGGAGGAATCATAAGTATGCAGATTTTACTTGTTTTGCTCACATTGAAGGCATACCCAAATTTCCAACATTAAAAATTTGTCCCGAGTTGACAGTGGACAACATCCGAACGTATTGCAGTTTTCCGAAAGGAGTATGGAACGCCTCCGACTCAGAATCAAATCCGATCTCGAACTTCGATGGCTCACCCACAATCAAAGGATCCCACCAGAAGTCGATTCAGAATTACGGGCGGTCAAGGCAGAACTCGATATTTCAAAGAAGACAATAGATCGACACATTTACATAAGTAAGAAACTTTGGTGTGTATCATACATGTCGATCCAGGTTAACGCAGCCTCGATAGTCGCGAAGCTTTATGATGAACTAGATACACTGCGCAATGGTATCTGCAAAACCTGCAAAACGAGATTTGTACCTGGAGCTGCCCCTTCTTCCTCTGGCGGAGATGGCCCTTCTGGTCCCACTCCCAGTCCCATTTCTCTCTGGCGGTGGGTGTTCGGAGGTCGTTCCAGTGTCCAACTCCAGCCCGAGGCTATATCCGACCTTCGCAATGCATCAACATCCACTAAGCGAGCCCCTTTCAAACCAACTCTCGTTCCTCCTCCAGGCTCTAAATAACCACAGACGTCTGCAGCCGTCGACATTATCGTGGGCCCTCCCGTGGCCAAACCTGATGAACCTGACTGGTCTGTTGTGCACAATCACGAAGTCAGACAGACTCTGGATATACGTCTGGCCCACACCCTTAATATGAGTCTATGGTACTTTTTGTCACGTTTAGTCGAAAAGGGGAGTATCTGTCGGGCTTTTGACTGGGGAGACATATATCTATGACGTGAAGACATTGTCGCACAGGTATATTTCTATTTGCTTTTGGACTGGGATCTCAGCTGACTTCGATGTTAGAATCATAACTAACGTAGAGTACCATGCGAAGAAACAATCAGGTATTCGTACGGTGCAATTCAGTCCGGACGACAAATATATTGCATCAGAGTATATTTATTCTTTAATTGCAATACCTATGCCTACTGATTTACTTCGTCCCCTCTTTCAAGATATGGAATTTTGCAGAGAGACGTGTCGTTGCCACGTTCAAAAGTCACTTCACAATCGTCTTCGTCCATTTCTCTCCAAATGGCCGATTCCTTTTGTCAAGCTCCGGTGATATCATTTTGGTTCACATCTGGTGCATCCGCGATGGGTCATCAAAGAAGCTGTTGGGCACAACAAAATGGTCTGACGTCCGCTGTATTGCAATTAGTCCGGATGGGCGATGCGTAGCCGCTGGAGACTTAGATGGCATACTAAGGATATGGGACTTCCGCAGCGGACAATTGTTGCAGAGGTGAAAGAATCAAATTTTCTGAGTTCTGTGGCTTTCACATCGGATGGGATAGGGTTGCTGAGCTGGAGACATGTTCATATGAGTTTTTGGGATATCAGCTCGTTGGGATCAAGGAGAGGGAAACTAGACAGCGGCAGTATAGATGAGGAAAAGGAATGTTTGACATTTCATGGGCACACGGTGCACTATTCGTTTACATTCTTTGTCCTTGAACTCCACTCCTGCTTATAGGAACAATACAGCGAGAGTCGCCCAAAGGCCAGAACCAGGTAGTGGAAGACTCCCTTTTGGTTTGGCCTTTTGCGTTTTTGGAATCAGCCTTTTCATACTAGGGTTAGGTTTGTATCTTTTTGTCAGATTAAACAACAGTGTTCACCTCCTATGTTAGACGTGAGTTGTGATCTTCTTGCACAGATGGATTATGTGTAGTGGTCAAAGGCGTGGTCAAATTTTGACTGTCAACGAGTTTGCTGGCGAGTAGACTCCGAATGTAGTTGAGTTGAAGATAACATAGATAAAAATGAAGACAAGGTGTTATCTACCAGCACATCATCTGATCGTTTCTGGTTCAAGTTAAGATGAATTTGATCTCCACTCTCTGAGTGCGGCGTATAAGTGACGTCAGACAAGTTCAGACCAGCCTCCGTCTCCTCGACAGTAATAAAAACGGGGTGCGGGTGCAGCTCGGTTTGTGATATAGAATGCTAACGGGTCTTGCGGAACTTGAGCGACTAGAGGGTTGTCCGAAACCACTCATCTGGAAATCTCAACCACGTGTACACAGAGCAAAAATTCATACATGTATTATTTGATCATTTACATCGCCTGCTTAACCGAATGGATGGTAGGCCTTGCACAAGAGCCATTGCAGATTAATGGGGCACGATTGTCTACAAGAACGTGGAGCTGAGCGCTGAACCCTGACCTAGGCATGAAGCTTAATCAGACAGTAATGCATTCGAGTCGTGCCCAGACCCTACAGCGAAACAAAGAAGGTAGACACACTTTTCATGAGTCGGAACTGCAGCCACGGCAACCTGGAAAATCGGGAATCTTGTCAATATTGACTATGAATACATAGAATGATAAACTCACCACAGTGGGTACATTCAACAACGGTTCCCGAATTCACTTGACCTTTGGGCACTCTACAAATGCAGGTCGAACCCTGATAATTCATATCCTAAGAGGAAAATCAGCGACTCAAAAAATAGTTACATGGATCAAGGACGGGCCTTGGTTTGAATGCAACGCAGGCAACACAGCTTCTCGTACCCCGTTTTCTTCCATTTAGCAATCAGACTGTGGAACAAGAGATAAATCGACGAATTAAGTTCCGAACAAGCGGACAAACTTGGAATCACCGTAACCCTCCTTCAATAACCAATCATACAATTCCCTTGAAATTACTTCACGCTTATAAAATAGGTCGTATATGTACCGCGAGCGAGTATGAGAAATTCGCATGATAGGCCATAGAGATTCGGTTCTGCGTTTCCCTTCATGAGATTCGTTTTCAGCGTCCCTCATTTGTTTTGCATAATCATCTAAGATCTGAAAACGCAAATCAGTACCGAAAGGTAACTGTTGTGCAGAGAATGTACCGGCTCGATGTCTTCAAATCCCTCTGGAGGCTGCTTTGACCTGGATGTCCTGATTTTCGGCATTGTAACTGTGGTAAGAAGTAACGATTTGTGATTATATAATCATGCTGTGCCGCGTTGTTTCCTCAACATTGTTCAACAACGTCGACACTGCCGTCCACCGCGTGGAACGCTGCGGTTTGCCAGCGTATGTTATGCATGCACTTTAGCCCGTAATTGCGAGCTCAACTTATACTGGTAACCACATTGTTTTCCGCAATTTCTAGAGTCCAAGCCACACGATGGCGCTCTTTCTGCCGATTCTTCGCCTGCTCATGTTATTTCTGAATGTATACGAATCCTACAAGACTCTGAAGCCACCACTTCCATCTTCACGTAACAAAGCACGGCCAAGTGTGAGAGCTATGACCCAGCGGAAACGAGACATGAAGGGATGCCTCGCTGTCTGGATTGTCTGGGTGAAGTTCTGTTATTTGGAATTTGAAATTCTCCTAATTGAACTTTATTATACCTTAGGTCTCCCTCGCATTGTACGAACGTGTGCTGGAAAATCTCGTTTCTTTGTTCATTCCTTTCTACGACGAATTCAAATCCCTGGTGCTCATGTTTCTTATTGTTACACGCGCCCGGGTGAGTATGACATAACCTGGTTATCCGCGTGGCTTTGACGTGTTCCATCCAGGGCGCTGAACCGCTATATCTTCACCTTATCCGACCTATAATCAAACCATATACAAGAACACTTGATGCCGCGTTAGAACTCATGTTGATGGTTGGCGACTTCTTGATCGCCCTGTCCATCTATCCAGTCCGGCTAGCAGTGCAGTGGTGGAAAATGCGATTTGCGTGGTTCCTCGAACCCTCGACATCCGTTGAGGATTCTTCTGACGAATCCCCAAATGAAGACAGCACATCAGAAGTGTCTTCATCTTTCCTCGCTTCTGGTCAACATCCCATACCTTCTGCACGTGGAGGGGAGCTTCGAAGCCTACGAAAATCAAGTAAGGAAATTCCCTACGAAAATCGCCGCCCATATAATTCTTCGGGCACGCATCGTGAACGTGGTTTTACTCGAGAAGATCTCCTCCAGGAACCAACGATGTGGGCTTCGGGACCTTCAGTCAGGCGGCAATCATCTTCACATCAGAGCTCCAGGAGTCAATATTTACCAACTGCGGATAACGATAATGGGGAAATTGATTCACCCCGTCATCAAATATGGTATCCCCCTAGCGCATCTTATCCAGATAACGGCATTGATGCTGCAGCGGTTGATCGCACGCTGCGTCCCCTGGTTTCAGTTAGGGTCAGGGAACAAGTAACGATCTTAGCCGAACAGCAAACTGATGAGTGGAGGCAGTATCCACCATTTCCTTCGGCATACCCTCCGACCCCCATCGCGACAACTGCGAGGCTTGTCCCGACTTCTCTTGGAATCCCCCCGTCGCTTTATCCTCCGATTCTTGAAGAAGTGAATTCCCAACAGGATTTTCACAGGTTGCCCCTGCCACCGCGCATTCCCTTGAATCCCAGCCGCGCTGGTGACTTGGGCGACTATCACGACTATCTTGGGATTCAACAATTTCTTACAAGCGACGCTGACGATAGCATATCCACTGATGGCTATGGAAATGAAGGTGAAGACGATTTCAACGTTACCCTGAAAACTCCACTTCAATTGAATGGATCTACGAGATCTCGGGTTCGTCCAAGGCTGTTCGTTTCCCCACCGCCCATATCCGCTGTTTCCTCCAACCTCAGCGTGCCCAGCCGGTCTTCAGCATTGACAACAATGGATAATGGTTCGCCATTTCGAACAGATGCTTGGTCCGATTCGTCCCACTCTTCTACGGTGTTCAATCAGCTTCCTGCCTCAGTGATCGGAAAAAAGCGTTCGCATCCTCGCGCTTCGATGGGCAGTTCTGACAGAGTAGAAGAAGATCGGGATTACGATTCCTCTGACGTTCAACATCCATCCTCAAGCTCGCATGAAAACAGACCCACGCCATATTCTCAGCCTCATGCTCTCGAACGTCTTGAGAGCGTTAGTACTAGTGATGCTGCAGACAGTGTCGATATTGCTCATTCAACCTCGAGTTCGGAACACAACTTCAATCGAGAGCAAAGCCCTCCTAAAGAAAAAAGAAGGAAAGTCACCACGAAATCACTCCCCACGAGGTCTGTCCATTCCCGGCCAATCAAGAATAAAGGGATTAGTTCCCCTCCCCGTTTGCGTGCACACATCCCAGTAAACTCGCGCCAAACGAAGAGAAGCCAAGGAACTCAGCTCCTCGAGGTACCGGCACCTCCCGCTAAAAGGAGATCTGAGAGACTGAAGGGTGGAGGTGGCGTTGAAATAGAAGGAAAAGGAAGGGACCAAAACAACGGAGTGGATACCGACCGTCTTACCGAATCATCGGCGCAAGAATGTGCGACTCGGAAATAAGCTGCGGGAGAGGAGGTTTTCTAAATCATAAACAATTACATGAGATTCCGTCTGTTCATAGCATCCTGTATTTATGAATATCGTTTCCGTTGCATAGTCGCTTCAATCACCATAGTAGTTTTTCGTGATCATGATCTATGTCGTACTAGCCGGTCATCGAGCAATCGAATTGTAGCGGAAATTGCACACTGGTTTGCTATTGATCATAATCACGAAAGCTTAATTGATGCATGTTGACCGGTCCTGCAATGCTGCCCATAGGTCCAGTGAAATTTTATTAATTAATATCCACAATTAACTTTTCAATGTCGTTCTTTCCCTATGATTGTAATATCAATTGTTTGAATACTATGGTATCGGGTTCCTGCTCAATCGAGACGTTTGGTACATGCTGGACCATGATCGTGACTTTCCTCTGTTGGATAGGGGACCACGCAGCAATATGTGAAGCAAATTTGAGGCCCTCAAAAAAGAACTTTGGATACCGCCGTCAAAAATACTTCCGTCGAGGTCCATGAGACGGATGTAGGCAAGTCCGGTATCACAAACGGGCACGCGTTATCAACATTGCAATTGGAGATTATAGAAATCAGCATTCCAAAGAGTTGCCCAAGAACATTCCATTTCGAAACTTTAATGAGCGACTTACAAGCCTTTCTGCTGTGCGGAATGTTGCGTTCAATACAGGGCCTAATGTATCTCATTAAGCGTGTCATATCAGCCGAAACGTACTCACTGGTGTTTCTGTGTTAAATACCGAACTTGAAGCTCAGTGGTTAGCCTGAGGTTGTCACCGACTCACCCGTGACACACCTAAATGGTTAAGGACCTTGTTCAAGGCAAATCTTAGGAGATTTCCGATTTCCCCAACGGGTCATATTCACCAAACATGTGTTTCTGATGGTTTGTTTGCGGTTTGTGAACGGGTACAAGATGTATTTCTTCAAACAGACAGAGTTATATTATTCTTACGTAATTTACCGGTTTTTAGCCCCATATCACTGTCAGGTGATCTTTTTTTTGATCAAACGTCGGCGTCAGCGCTTAATCATTAATGTCAGTGTGGCGTTTTTGGTCTCCCAACTGCGAGAACTGGGCTTTGATCACTTTTTACAAGAACAGCCTACCTTTTTCCTAAACTCTATCCATGCCACATAGCTTCCCTCCACGTTTAGAAAGCCTCACCCCTCAATGGTATTGATGCATGCACTGTGCAGGTAATGACAATAAGAAGAAACATTGCATCGCATCGTACAGGGTCTGGGCTAGAGGTGCCCAAATACGAGCATAAACGCTCAAAACAAGGCTGTGTTTGTCTCGAAATGGACGTGATCTCCACGACTTGGGTGATTAGACCTTTTTGTGCTAACACACACATTACGCCTTTTCCACTACAGGAAACGTGTTCGGCATGAGGACGCGGTATGTTGAGGGCATAGAGAGCGCTAAATGGCGCACCAAGGGCTCCAACGTCCAACTGCGGCGGTGTAGGTGAACCGGATGACGTTCCGAGGGTGAATCTGACAGGTTGACCTTGGAGGCACCAAGCGATTCAACGAACATCTTGGAATCCGCCTACCAGCTTTAATTAGCGACTCAGAAACTTGTAATTGATTCAGATGGCACGTGCTGAAAGATGAATTTTAATATTGCTCTCCATACGGGTTGTGAACTATTGTGAAAGTACCGTAGTCTTCGCTAAAACGCCACACTTCGGCCCGTCTCACCGCTGTCTCCGGAGAAACCAAAACATACTACGCTTCTCCGGGCCCTTATTGCAGGCAGTGCAGATCCCTTGTAGATCTCCGAGTCAAACTTCGAAGTGTGTCCCAAAAAATATCGTCCTCATTGCTAGCTCACATCATTTTAGGCCAACAATATAAAAGACAGCCTCCTTAGACTGCTCTCTCGGTCAATAACATTCCATTCCGACTTCGATGTCAGAGAAACAGAAGTCCAAGACGAAAAATGCGGTCTATCGCAAAATACACAAGAGCCTAGGGCACTTGAAGGAGGATGTAAGTAACTTCTACTTAGTCAATCATGCTTTTATTAACTAATTTACCGTAGACCGTAAAGCACACTTTTGAAAAGCGGCTTCGTGGTTCGCTTCAGAGGCAGGAATCAGAGCCCGTGTATTTTGGGGTATCTGTTATGTCCGCTCCGGATAACTCTGAACTAGAGATGTTCGAGAGTGTAACGAACCACAACTACCAAGAGGCCGCCAAGCGACGCACTACACGTACTCTTTTAGTACCTCCAAAGCATCAAGGTCCCAGACGCGGTACCAGTACTCGTCTGCGTCCAAGTCGCTCTCCAGAGCAGTCCCGCCAGGCTGATTGTCCGCACGGGTCGCATCTCCGTGAACAAAGAGCCGACAGTCTGCCTGGCGATTATACTCCTGCTCAAGCCGAGGGGATTCAGCGCGAGGGGCTACTAGATGGGCGAACCACCCTTTGTCTTCCTGTGGACCCAATCCCGTCGCAGCTGATCTTCGCGGAACCATTTCCCTTCCCTACGCCATGCTCGTCCATGGCAAGTCCCCATTTTGTTTTCCCGACCGAGGTGCACACCTTCCGTCCTATCAGTCCATCGACGGCGTTCAGGAAGAACAATGGGATCAGCGGACTTGAATCCACGATCGATCAATCATTCCATCAGGAAGTTGCATCACATCCACAACCTCCCAATGATTACCAGGAATCGTGCGGTGAAGTACCGTTTTACCCCCACGCAGGCCCGTCAACCCTTCAACCATATAATTTTCCAGCCGAGGCGTACGACTTCAATCTCGAATTCCCTACAAACTTCTTTTCATCAATTCCGTGACCCAAAAAAAACAGATCGGTTATGTAGTTCCCTAAACATATTTACTATATCTTTAGCTTTTGTCACTCCCCCTGTTTTGCTGTGTTTTTCTGCTTTCCTTTTTTTGTTTCAATCATTAATTTAGCTTTGCCTAATCTGAGTTCACCGAAATCAGGATCGACTTGAGAATCGAGATTGCCCATCTCCTCCCGCCGGCCCTGACAGTTGCATGTAGTATAAGTACATTTGAGGCAGATAAAGATCTGGCGTTTCAAATTATAGTTTAGGAATTTCTATCGACTTTTAAAAGTCGACTGAGGAACATGTGTTTACGGCTCTCAGAATGGAATTTATATGGGTTCATAAATATTTCATGGCCCACATACGTATCGTACCATAATACGAGAGGGAACGTTTTGTTGCGCAGAACGATGATAGGGTACCTGTGCGTTGTTACATGTTACTCCTCTTTTCTCGAGTGCCATCACGGTCCCGCATTAATGGTCAGAGGGACATATACATCACGATCTTACTAAATCACGAGTTTAAATGGCATTCTAAGTATGCCGTTTCCTTGAGGCTGTTTGTAGCAACCACTTTAGGTAGTAAGATCGCGATTGACCTCGTGTGGATTGGTGCGAACCGATCGACTGGTGTCCAATTTCCCGGGATTTTCCAATGTGTGCTGCTTCCTCATGCTATATCGGGCAAAGAAAATGGCCCTCGATTCAGAAAGGTGATTTAAAAGGATGGTCCCATCCATCCCAAAATCATCCCAACAGCCAACGAAACCAATGGCCAGCAATACACACATCAAAAAGAAGGAGAGAAAACAGCGTCGCCTCCCCAACAAACTTCGCGACCTACCTGATGCAGATGATGTAAGTCCAAAATCGCATTCCCCGTCGCTTGTCCTTATGTCACCGCTTATAGCGCTTCCACACCTTGATTTTCGACACTCCTGGATCCTCTCAGGGGGGAAACGTTCCCATCGACGAAACAGAAAACTATTCGACCACACCTTCACCTCAAGAAAGCACGTCAACCGACGAGATCGAGAACACCGACAATTTTGCGGCCGATACCACCTTGTCTACACCGGGACAAGGGGGATACAACTACAGCATGCCCGCCATCGATAACCAGTCCGTTGGACAATTGAATGCATTCATCCCCAACCATCCGGTGAATCCAGAGGTGGTCAACTACCGTCATGGGTTGATTCAGATGGGGCCAGGGACCCCGTACCAGCCCAGCCCCCAACAATCCGTCGGGATGTTCTCCTGGGGTCACCACACCCAACCATCTTATGCCCAATACGACACCCCCTTCGTACCGGACGCGGCAGAGTATGAAGGCTCTGCGCAGAACGACTCGGCCTATAACCAGGTTCCGTGGTCTTACCAACTGCAGGAAGGTTCGGGTTCGGGAAGTGTTTGACGGGGATGCTGAACGACGAGTAACGAGTTAGGCTACGAGCATGCGCATGTTTTTCTGTATGAGAAGTTCTTGAGACCTGCTACTAAATTATGTTTTCGGCATACCTAGGCCTTTTGAATTTGTGTCACCCGAAAAGAGATGAAAAATTCCCAGATAGTAAGCGCCCAAGACACTGCGATCAACGTCACGCTGTTCGCGGAATCGGATGGGTCGTAACGATGTCACTTAAGTCACAAGCACTGTCACAAGCACTCCTCATCTGACATCCTTACGCTTTTTCGTTTTGTCCTTTACTCTTCGGCTATCACATCGGACTTGAGTAAACTTTCTTTAACCTAGAACAATGCCGATTCCTTGGGAGGCCCTTATACCTTTCGGTGCGGCTTCAACGTCCTCAACGAGTTGGAAGTCTGATAGCTTTCCAAGGTCTCTTGACTGTCATGTTTGGTGCCGCTGGAACGCTAATGAACATTTCGCAAAGAGCACAGAACGACGGCAAGGTATGTTACATGGATGTTTGTCGGTTGATTTGGAACAAACCGTCTGTTGTCAGCCTCCGAGATTCAAACTTACGAAGTGGGAAGAGGCTTTAATGGAAAGGGATCGCAGGATGACTGGAAGCAAACGGGGTCAGATGGCAAGTGAATTACATCTGTTCGCGTTTCCATTATGGACTGACAATGTCTTCAAGGCGAACCCTGTACGTGTTGTGTGATAGGTTGAACATTAGATTTAAAATCACTATTCGCTGATTCGCCCTCTCCTACGTGGATTGTTTTCCGGCACTTGTTCCGATTTGTTTGAGCATTAATCTAGCTATATTCGGGCGACCAGAGTCTCGTGCTTACAGCGCTTCGTTATTTTCCTGAAACCATTGTCAACCAGGCTTTTTTGGCGCTCAGCGCCTAGATATTCACCCTTCACATTGACGACCAATCCAGTTTAGGAAGTTGAAAGTACAAATGTATTAGTGTTGGAGTTTACTTTCCAACCATTCCGCAACTTCAACGAGGTATTCATCATTGGCCACCTGATCAATCTGGGATAAATGCAGGTTGTTTTTTCCAGATTCATCGCGGAAACCGTAACGCTGGTTCAGATAGAGGGCACTGAAGTACCGCCCAATCATTTCCGCGATTTCAGGAGGGAAGTTGTCACTCTGGATGTGCAACTGACAGTCGAGAATAATGCCGTGTTTAGTCCGGACCCTAGTCTCCTGATCCACAATCCATGAGTTGGAGGATAGGGTGGTTAATCAAAAACACGCACGACGTTGCCCCATTTGAACCTTCTGCTTAGACTTCTGGTAAATTCTGGAGTCTGCCCAAACATACAATCCCAAGTCTGTGTCCGCAGTTGTCATTTTACGGATAGAAGGATGGGATTTGAAACATACGGATAGCTCGGACATCCCGTTACGGATGTGTTCGATTTCTTCGCTAAGAGAGTCGTCAACGATGCAAACCTGGAACAATAAATGAGTAAACTACCACCAAAGTCTCCGTGAAAATTTACATCAGTTAGTATTCGATACTCCTTTCGGAACTCGGCGACGACAGCGTCAGTAAATGATTCGTGAGTGATTGCCGCATTGGATCGGTTCAAATTTGAAACAGAAGAGCGGACAGAGGAAACGCCTTTACTGATAATGGATTGCTGGAAGTTAAAGAATTAGAATCGTAGACAGATAATCAACTCCCGAGCACAGCTCGAGTAAACGTATAAATCGCGACCAACACGGAAATTCAAAAGCCAATGGCGAGCACGCGTTGTTTGTACCAGAAACAAAAACACGAATCGTACCGGAGGGGGACGAAGAACGCTTCCGAGCGTGTCCAGCCTTGTCGCGAGTAACATTGTACCGTGGTGTAGTGCACGTTTGTTTACGATTTTATATGCAGAACCTGATATGTGTAGAGATAAGCGGTAATCGGACCGAGCAATTAAGATATTTCGAGAAAGAAGGGTGAATAAGTGTACTCATCTTGTCGGGGCCCACGAGGATGTCGTTCCTCTCGTTACGATGGGCATTAATTCCAAGAGAGCAAACGGCGCGAAGAATGAGTTCCCCCGTTATTTGTCTATTGAAGGAGGAACGTGGTAGGTGAATCGAAAAGTTGGTGTTCCCCAAATCCTGTATTTCGTGGACCAGATCAGCGACTGCGATAGGAAACAAAAGAAATGCTACGTGATATACTGCGCCCCCTCCGCTCCACCTACGAATGAAAGGTAGTTCCGCAGCCCTCAACGTGGCGAAATTTATTTCGGTCCAGGGATTCTGATGCCTCCCAATTACAACGCAAGGCGAGTCACGGTATATGAGCAACAGAGGAGAGCTCGCCGACGAATGTCGAAATAACCTGAAACGCGAACATCTCAAGAGAATCCATAACATTATACACTGCAAACACCCACCAATTCTCAAGGGCTAAATTGAAATACGGACTTGATGAAGTAGAGATGTATATGTCATGCACAGCACTTCTGTGGCTATCCATTGTCTGCGTAGATAACCTTGTTGCATGTACCCTTGACTTGGGAAGTTCCAGGTGGTGAAGCCGTTGCATGCGCTGTAATGCATGCCATGTTGATGACATCGTCTTGAGTTGGCCTCGTGTCACTGGTCCTTTTTTGGATACTTATTCGACTTATATTTATGTAATGAAGATTGGTTAATCACCAAAAAAAAAAAGGGTCTTGACATTTCATGTATTCTAGTCGACTCGGAACGGATCTAACTCGCTCTACCAAGAAGGAAGGATAGGAAGTCCAATGTTGAAACAGCATAGGATGGAGTTCAACTTGAAGATGAAGAGATCGAGTCAGGAAAACCTTGCAGCTCGGGAAGTATTTGCCATTTCGGACTCTCGTAGGATCATTAAGTTACCAATTCGATCGTAGTCGCGAATGCAACAGGATCCGTCTACTTCTGGAGGGGCTTGTAAATAGGATGCAGCTTTTCGTGTACTTGGGGTTGGCCTTCGGGTGAGCCGGGGATTGTCTTCCTTAGACCCTGAAAAGCGGATTCAGATGACAGCGAATTAGGAAAACGAGGACATACCAGCTTCTCAAACATGCAGTCATTGAGCTTGCGTTCAGGTTGACGACACTGAAAAAACTCTTGGTTCCGCTTTTCCAAACACTCCCAATGAGCGTCCCACTGTTTTCCACAATTATCCCTCATTTTTGTAAGTCTTCCGACGATAAATACTGTTAGTCGGTTGAGATGAATGAAACACGCCAACACGCACAAATCTATTGCACATCTTGTCACTTTGCGACCTTCTTTCAAACAATGTTCAGGGTTTCTGCTCTCCGCTTTGCATAGCATAAAGTCCTCTGAAACAGACAAACACAATCATTTTATCAAATTATTCCTTGAAGACAATTGCTTGACGCACCACTGTACTCCTTACAATAGGACCCGAGGAAGAACGCGGCACTTTTAAGCGGCGCACTCGTCGCACCAAGTTCGTCAACATGTGGTGTAGATGCCGACTCGCTTGCCTGCGTACTCATTCTACAGCAGGCCGGGTAATGTTTGATTTTCAAGAGGAATTCTGTTTGGCCGGAAAATTCCGTTGAAACGTGACCAAACGTGACCAAACACTTCTGTCCCGACTTCCATGGTATGTGCTGCTTATCTTTATGTTTTCGAGAGTTTGATTATTTTGTAGTCTAAATCATATGCTCGCCTTGCTAAAGTCTACAATATCCAAGTTAAATCGCATAAGTTGTCCGTTGTGCACTCAGGATTGTCTCCAACTACGAGAATAAAAGATGTAAAAGAAGAAACCCTTTCGGCTCTTCAAGCAAACGTCGCACAAAATGCATTAGACGTATTAGCAATGGACCCTCCCGAATTTGATGTACAAACAGTGGATGATTTCGAACTTTGTCGTGCAATCAAGCAAAGAGGTGGTCTCAGTGGTGATTACGAGATATTGGAAGCGTCGACGAAGTTGGGAGATTGTGGCATCACCGGATGGGAGATTCTCTTCCTTCAATTTAGAGATAGAGAATCCGGTGAGTATATTTTCAGTATCAAAGTATCTATTCAAGCAATCCGAGCAATTGTCCTAGGCAAATTGTTACCAATCGCTTACACACTACCACCACTGACTGAAGACGATCGTGAAGTTCCCGTATTCCAGGGCACGGATATCAAAGGAAAAAGGAAGGCATCTGTGGAACTTGACGAAATAACGTTGGATTTTTGACCAATGTAATACTCGATACCAAAGACGAGTAAGACCTATTCTGCCAATATAGATCCTACAGTTCTTTTGAATGAATTTTGTATATCGGCGACGTTTTCACCCAGGGATGAAACGACAGTGGCAAAAGAGCAGCAGCGACGCGTCGACCTTCCTCTGACAGGAGATTATATGTTGAACACGCATTTCTCTGCCAGGTTTATTTGAGAAACGATGATAATGGTCAAAAATACACCTACGGTATCCATAACTTCGAGTTGTATTCCCAGTTTCCTAAGGCATTCTCGCACGACAGTTGATGGCTGAACAAGAGTCTTTCCAGTTCCCAACACCAAGATCTCTATTCAACTATCGTTAACCACAGTACGAACAAAGCAAGTCCACTTACCGGGCCTCGGAGTAACGACTTCAAAGAGGTGAAACCTCTTCTCATTCCAATCCTTCCATCTCTCTTCAGCAGTTCTGGATGAAAGATCAAGATTCGGGACATCCCATAAAAATACCTTTCCTTCGAGGAATATGCAAGGACCCGGTATTATCAAGCCATCCGCTAGTTGGATCCCGTTATCTGAGATAGACACTACTTGTACAGCAGGAGGGGTGTCGTCTGCTAGAAAATTGGCGAATGAGCGGTCACGCCATACGCAGCTCGAATGGAGTTGGCGGCCTCGCGCAAGTCGGTTTGATGGAGGGTTTCCATAAGGGTGCTGAAGCGACACCCGAAGCTGCGTCCTGGATGCTCCCTGTGTCGCCGCCAACAATAATCGGCGACCAAGACTGATGGACATTTGGAGCAAAAACTAATGATAGCATTATGTAAGGCGACCTCACGATGAGGCGCCTGGGTATTTTATTCTGAATACTGCAGTTGTACTAGTACAACAGCCTCCGACGCTTTAGGTATTAGTCTGATCACGACCCAGGTCCTATCGTAAAGCAACAGCGGACCGAAGTTTTTTCCAGAAACGATTTTCAATTCGATTAGGATTCAGGAATTGGGGTCTCCTGACATGATTGTATTTTCGTGATCTCTGGCTATTGGCAAACCACCGGAAAATTTGGGCTCCTCGGGAGATGAAGGTACGATGTTCCATATGTACCTGTCATTCCTTGACTTTGAATGCAGTCCGACATCGGGGGTTGTCAGAGGCTTACTTATTTCGGCCTAATCGCTGGACTGCCTTCTTTTGTTTTCACAAAACGGAGTTGTGTTGCGATTTGGACAGATGAAATATAGACTGAATTTCAAAGACCCTGGAGACAAGGAACAATTTTTTCAAGAAAAGTTGGTAATTTTTTGATGTCGTCGAATTGGAATGAACCGGCCCTGTTCTCCAGAGGGATATTCACTTACCTGCATGCTTCTGTGACGAGACGCCTCAAAATAACGGCTGATCATGCACATGGGTCAATAAATCTTGCGATTCGGACTCGACATGGCAACTCTTGCCATTGGCGCCTGTGCCCCGAGTCGCAACCGAGCCCGGTCCTGGGATCAGAGATCTTATAGACACGTATGAAAAAAGCACAATATGACCATATCAGATGATTCAAACACCTGGCAATGGCAAGAAAACCTCGTGAATGGACGGAGCACAAGACAAGGCACAAGAAGTTTGTCCTACCCGGCGTGTATGTCTCCCAAATCGGTGTTTATTATGTTACCACACGGTAGCATACCCAGCAAACCCGGTCAGGTATACCCGTGCCAGATAATCAGATTTATACACTTGATATGGTTATTCCGCTGTACCCGGAAGAACCTGAATCGGAATATGACCTGTGTATCTGGAGTTCAATAAGAACGTAACACAATACCAATACTAACACACAAACCTATTTGAATGATTTCTATATTTGAAATCCGTTGTGTAACATGTAATTGAAAACGAGCGGCCATCAGAGTTGGATTCTCAAATATGATATGTTATTGTTTTCGAAAGCATATGGTTCGGAAACAAGTATTTATTAAACCGTGAGATGTTTGGAAATCTCATGTATACTTCTGAGCGCAATCACTGTTGGAGCAAATGTAAAGCAATTAAATTACGCAACCCTTCGTGCGGGCTTTTGTTGAATTTTCATCGGTGCTTGTTGAATCATTCTTTATGGAGATATCGGGCTATAAATAATCTGATCAGCAGAAGATGATCTGGCGGATTTCGTGTCCCTTCTCGAGAGGCCCACCAGATCGGTGCAACCAGTTGGTAGCCTCAGGCTATTCCTCTGCCAGAGCTTTTTAAATATCTTCTAATATCTAGTTGGGTTATTAGCAAGAGAACTGACAGATGTCATTGGAAGTGGTTGGTCTTGAACACAAATTGAGTCCCCCAAGTTTGTTTCCGCCAATCAGCTGGAAAGATGTCAACAAAAATCGGTTTTACATCCATCGTCCAGATATATCGATATAGCTTTCTTAGAGTATCCCGGATTCAAGATTTTGAGATAAAAAATCACTTCATCACCCTGACTCCGAGTCATGGCTCCGGATACCGACCCGAGTGTAGTTACAAACATGTAAAAGTTTCTATAGAACATCACAGCGACGCGTAAAACTCACCGTGCCGTCCATGTTCCAATCAGATCAACGGTCATGATCACATTCGACAGGACCGGCTTATGGCTCGCGTATCCGATGAATGTATGAAGATAAACTTCTCAGGAGCCTCGACTATCGCCAATGTCAGTTCTTTGCAAGTTTGCAACAGTCCGGTCATGAAACGAGCGTGTGTAACCAATGATCCAGCAGTATAACATTATTTCTCCAAGCCCGTAAAGGAATTACTCAAAGTAATATTCCAGTCATCTCCACTTTTTCATGTCAATACTGACAGTTGGAGCATCAACGTTCATCAACAGTTGTGCCCAGGCTCCGTGGTCGGCCCGACCTACCGATGCATATCGTCTAAGCGTTGACCCCACTCAGGATCCTGAAATCAAAAATTGTATGCGGTTTTGGTGTTGGTTCCGTCGAGATGCGATTCATATTACATGCTCCAATAGATAATCGATATCCCGACCCCTGGGCTGCTGCCAGTGGCTAATATTCAGGCACACCTAGTAGTGTTGACAAAGCACTGAGGTTGTTTTTGAAAACAAGTTGCCTTGATTCTCATCCCTGTAACCATCATGTGAGAACCTGCAAATCCGAGTGTGTTTCCATATATGGAATCTTGAAGCTCAACTTTCAGATTTTCATTAGTTTTGTGGGCGGCTAAGTTGACATTGGTTCACATGCCGCTATTGGAACTGTGGAGACAAGGAATGGGGTGTCGGTTAACGGCTCACAGCCCTGGTATTTCAAGTATCACCAAAGCCCTCGTGGTTCTTTGCGATTGTCGTTTCGGAACAAGTGGCCAACTGTTTTTGGAGCAATTTGGTCCCAGGGACCCGGGTACTACATCAAATCCTCGAAACACACGCACGGTTATGGAGAACAAGCTTCAGCAAACTGTCCCTTGCCCTTCGCACTGCGGCATGCGAGTAGAACGAGTTCCGAAGTCAACTCTGGAGTATACATCGGCAGCGGAGTTTGTAGGCTTGGTTCCAAATTCTGCCTAAAGCAGATTTCAGCACAAACGTATACGGTTTGGGTTTTAAGGTTTCCACCCACAGAGCCTCACAGCCAGAACACAAGAACTTAGAATTTCTGGACCATCGAATTAATACTGTTAATTTAAAATTCAATATTAATCAGTTACTCAGCTAACCGCCCGACTAATTAGAGTGGCCGCCTTGCTTAGAGTATCGTTTTGCATATATTCGCTAGAAGTAACTCAAAAATCCAACGTTTCAGGAAGCATGGTTCGATAGAATTTTATAAATCTTTATGCCATAGTGCCTTGTCGAAATATCTGCCACAGGGACCCAGCCGCAACTCTTCCTGGTGATATATTCGGTAGATGATGAGTTTGTGATGAGCGTGTATCAAACGCTTCAACGGATTGATTACGAATATACAATCCCGTCGCGGTCTCTTCCATTGTTGATGAATATTTGAATTTCAAATTTCGTCAGAAGTGAGTGCCAGCGTTACGTCTTCATGTAGAGGCTAGTTGGAGTTGAAATACATTGTGTTAGAAACGGTTTCTGAAATCGTCAAGAATACGCAGGTGAACCTCTAACTCTGAAATAGAGGGAACGTACACATCCACCATGTATCGGTACGAAGAAACACCGAGCCGGGGTTAACCTGCTTTACAATGAGTGTATTCCAATTGCGCGCAAAAATGCGGGAAGTATGAAGTCAGAAAATCCGTTGGTCGTCAACCTTGTCGTTCGAGTGTGGTTCATGGCTGAAAGCCGCTAGTGGCTCACTGGCTTTACTACTTCCGTGGTCTTGGCGATTGGTGGGTCTAAGAATAATTGTCTCACCATTTCTTCTGGTACTTTTGTTTTCGAACTCATCAACGAGCGGTCACGGCAAGGAAGACGAACGGCGAGTAGTTGGAAGTGAAGAAAAGAAGCGCACAAACAATGACCCGAAATATTCTGACCCAAACTCTCGGATGTGAGCGCTTTACTAACCCATATTCATTTCACAAAACGCAACATGCATACTCTCCAAGCAAACGTTTCTTCCTTCCTGTAACACATCTTCGGTAAATCCAGTTAAAAATTCAGCTTTTTGAAGGTCAATAATGGTCAGCAGATTGACGAATACCCATCAAGTCATCTCACCTCTGCAATCGACGTCCAATTGTTCGGCAACACCATGAAGCTTCGGATTGAAACAGAATGTCCCATTAGTGCAGAAGGAACAAGGAGATTTATACTGGTGCGTTTGCCACGACTACAAGGCTTTGCCGCCTCGTGGTCTCAGTGAAGTTTCTTTAAGCTTAATCAAGTGAATAGGCGGTAAACTCATGCTTTATAGTATTGTCAGCAGACAACACACTGGTCATTCGACACTTGCCTGTAGACGCACAACATATGGGCTGTTCGGCGCCCAATTTCGAATACCTTGCTTCGTTGAAGTTTGAGCGGAGCATATAGATGAACCAGAAAGGATTGGTCAGGCTCGAGTACCCGACATTTGGTTAAGTCCATCTTTCTATCCACCAATGTTGATCGCACTCGTCGATTGCAACGATGGATCTCTTCATGCTACCCTGCAGACTGGGTAAACCAACTCGATAAGAAATCGGGATTGTCCACCATTTTCTCGATATGGGTTGCCTGTAGCCACAGCGACAATGACATCCAAGTGAGTTATCTGCAGATTTTGTTGAATCGATCTACAGCGTTCCCTACGCAGAGAGTCAGGATCTGTTGCCAGTGTCAAGCGTGAAAATTTACATGCTAATCAACCTAATTAGGCTGGCGATTTGGAGAGGTAGGCTGACAGCCCGAGTCTAGGCGATCTCGGAGCATCGGTAGATGTCAAATCGATGCTGGGAGTCCTGGCAACAACGCCACAATCTTGCCTCCTAGATTTGTCTTCAATTTACTGCCGAACAGGATTGGACGTATCCGCATTTTGCAATACATTCTTCCATGTTGGCGGGATGAGGAGGCTGAGTCTTCGAGGCAAATTCAACGCAATTATGCCAGGGCCAAGAAGAAAAGTTCATACCTGCTTGGCATCGAGGTTCATCGACGCTCATCGGTGTCTTCCTGCTGCATTTTTTGATAAAAATACAGGTGCACCAGCTCTTGCTGGAACGGTTGTGTCAGCGTGCTAGAGAGTGATTCACATCATCTCTGGCAGGTAGAATTTGAATGCTTGGGATTAAACCATCGGTGGTCAAGATGAATGAAAGATCGGGCTTCTGTACCTGTCCGATAGGTTTGGCAGAAACTGCTTGGTGTCCAGTCCCAGCTATACACGGCCCAAGGGTTCCACCCCACGTAACGTTATGATCTTTAAAGGGGGTGTCCAGTCCCAGCTATTACACGGCCAAAGGGTTCCAGCCCACGTAACGTACGTTCCCTCAAGTGCAGAAATTCCAGGTATACAATGCCAGAGTTCCACAGGAGCTACGCTCCAAGACAAGACCTGATGGGAGTCAATTTCTCGGGTAATTCTTGGGTTTGACAACTATCCTTCATGATCCACAGGAACGGACATTGGACTGGACGATTGAGGTCTGGTAAGCGTCTCATAAGTGACTACATAGTGGTAGCACTGACCATTCTATGATCGTTATCCCCCTCCCAACTTCATGTCCCACAGACTGACCTCCTTTTCGATGTTGAATCGGCCCAAGGTTCAGCGGAATTAGAGGGACTCTTGAAGACAGAACTGCCGCTGTTCTTCTAGATTGCTCCTCACCCTGTCTTCTCATTAGACGCAAATTTGCTATGTCAGGAAAATAGCAGACACGAGACAAGTATGTGGGTGCTATGGTTTGACTTGACGTAACGCGGCAAACATCAACTTCGGGAGTTAGTGTTTCATTCTCGGTTCTAACCTTAATATCTTCTGCATTCTCTACGCTCTAAGTGTTATCGGACTCATACCCCATCAAGGTATTGTCTTGAAGTTTGAGTGTTGTATCCATCGAGCTAACCTCAGGTTCAGGTTCAATTCAATAGATGAAGTGCCGTTTACAGCCTCGGTCGATTTCTGCGATCTTGGATCAGCGGGAGTAGATATTTGGACCCACAACACGTATAACTATTAGGAATTACACTCGGATACTTGAAATTCATGTTAATCCTTTGGAGGACCTCTTCCAAACCTCGGAGACCACTGCATTTGCCGCGGAGTTTGAATACCGGACCGGGACTGCCTTTGACAATCAATAGTAAATAAATATTTTTCTTTTTCGACTTGCAATGCAATGGCAGGTTCGAATTTAGGCGAACCTTTTGTTCTTGCGACATATAATTCCACTCTACGAGGCACTGTGCCAGATATACCTTTGGTTGGTGCATATACATCGGTCCACAGGAGAGCAAACAAGTCAGATGAATATGTAACAGTTGCTGCTCAGGCAGACGCTGTACATATTCTGGATGTGAGTCTTGACTGCTATAAATCATTTTTTTCCCTGTTCAGTGAACCAGGATATTTAGGTTTCTGACTTACATCCTGTGACTTCTCACACCTTGGGTCCATCTACTTATTTCTGCTGCCCCGCCATATCTTTATCTATATCTAAATCCGCCTGGACGACATACGCTGTCCTATTTTCATCCCCCGAATTGACAGCGGAGGATGCAGGTCGGACAATATATATGTGGAAGTTTGATTCCTCATCAAAAGGAAAACAGCAGTCGAAGACGACTAAAACTCTTGTTAGTTCACGATCTAGCCACTTCGGCCCTCTACTGACCCTTGAGTTATCGGCATCTAGTTTACACAAGGACAGACTGTGCATGGCCTTTATGTGTCCGACGAATTGAAGGACAGAATCGTAGCTCTTTCGTGTGCAGGAGATGTCACAATATTGGATTCTGAAAGTCTAGAGGTCAAATCAAAATGCTCATCGTCATCAAGCGGACAGACTGTCCGGTATGCGTGGTTACTTCCAATGACGCCTAGGAACCTTCAAACTAGTGCCTTAATGGTCGTACTCCACTCAGGGACCCCAAACGCACATCTCCGTCTCCTAGCTATCGACGAGACTGATTCGATATCTCAGGTTAAGGACGAAGATATCGAACTACCTTTCGAGGTGATTTCTGGTCGTTCAGCATTGTACTGGGATTTATTGACTTTTGATACCAGAAAATAATCAACGCATCTTGCAATCCCTCAGGTTACTTGAGTATCCTCAGTAAGCATTCATTGCTCGCTAACCTGGGATTCGTATTAACCCTCTCGTTTATCAGCGATTGATGGACTATGGGTCTCATTCAACCTACTACAATCTCTGGATGCGCCTGAACCACCATCTCTTCTTTTAAACCGAAATGACCCTCTCCGCCTCGCAAACTTTTCCTGGTTGACCCCCTCTCCGTCAAGCTCTAGACCACCTGCCACGACCATGTCTCTAACGTCCTCTCATGTACTCCTCGCAACAATTTCCTCTCATGAAATTGTCCTCCACATTTGGGACCTCCAATTTGGCGTACTCCTCGCTTCATACAACCTCCCAATTCCATCTTCCTTGGCTTCCTCATCGATGTTGCATCTGAGCCTGGCAGCAGACAAAGAGAATCTTTATATACCACCTCCGAAGACAGAGGTTCTTCCAAATTCGCCAGTCTTGGGTCAAGCATATCTTCTCGTAACTTCAATGCTTCCAAGTCAGAAAGGGACGTCAAAAGTGAAAGAAAGCAATATCACCTCTGTTGTTTTCGTCGTTCCCTATACCGTACCCAGATTCTCGACCATCGCCGCAGCTATGGGACGTGGTACAATAAGTCAACGATGGTTAAAGAGCGAAAATCCAACACTCGGTGACGAGACTTCGATAAAACGTGGAGAAAAACCAGAATATGTAGCTAGGAACAAGATGCTTTTGGCGTTAAAACCGGCGTTAAAGGAGGGCCAGACACAAGCTGCTGAGGTTATGTTCTTGAAGTGGACATCAAGCATTGAAGAGAAGGAAGAGGAAACGGTTTGTTGCCTTTGTCTTTTTCCTTGGTACTTGCTAATGCCCAGTTCGTAGTCTTTGTTCAGTTATAATTTCGTGCAAGAACTCCTCGGAATGGTCTTCACATTACCTTCGGACCCTCGCCAACGGCCAAAATCTGCCTATCCAGCTCAGATTGTTCACCACATTTTAGAACGAGGTGTAATAAGCAGCGCTATGCTTGTCTCACACGGGGGACTTTTGAGCCTATTGAGAGTACATGGTGATTGGGTGAGTCACCCCTCAACCAAGACATAAATTCCGCCTAACTAAACCCGTAGCAAAGTATTGAATTGGCTTTTAACAAAGTCTCTGACCTCACTGAAATGGAAATTGTCGAAACACTGAGGGTAGTCCTTGCACATCACCGCCTCTCAACTCAGAACGGTAATACCGTATCTGATGCAATGCAAGTCGATTCTGAGTTGCCACCATCTGAACCTCAACCTGCTTCGGATCCGAACACCGTTATCCCAACTCCAATGCCACTTGCGACCTACCTTCACCTCATGATGAACTATCCGACCACTCGAGGTCCGCTGCTTCTTTCCTTCCGTCGTCATCTGCAAGACCCTGAAGACATCACCACCCTTCTTCAAATCCTTTCGAATTGGTTCACCCAAAGAAATAAAATGGCAGCAGATGTAGGATGCCGAATACCAGGTCCAAAGGATATAAAAAAGACGACTGAAGGTGTTTGGATTATTGTTGGAAGAAGAAATGCGAAGCCAAAGCAAGAAACCATCCCATCTTTAGAAAAGGTGCAAGTTGTCTCTTTATCCATTGAAAGTTACCTGATCAAACCCCCTTTGCCAGATCGTAAGCCACATCTCAACCTTGCTCGACTCCTCTTTCCTTTCCCTCTTGCCCTATAAACGGTCTCATCCGATTTTGCGGACAATAGTTTCGCAAATCACACCAGAAGTAACTTTCATTCACGCTGCGCAGGACTTGCGTGGGGGTCTCGAACCATTTGCAGTCCTTCATGAGAGAACTCTTAGGGAGTCGTTGATACCGAAAGCAGAGAAAGAGAAAGAGAAGCAGAAGGTAGATTGGAGGCAGAGGACAAAAGGGGTAGGTGCGGCTACTGGTGGCGCAGATATTGGGTTGTATGCAATGGAGGAGCTTGTACTTTAAAGTCCAATGCCAAATAAACGGTTGGAAAGTAGACAAATATAGTATCTATATTTCTAAATTGGGCGATTTACCCACGATGTGATTCAACACCAAATTCCCTACACAGTCAAACCCACTCCGTACTAAACACAAACCACCACTTAGAGTGGTAAAGTCCGAGTTAATGGCCGCCACACGGTGCAGAAGCATGATTCAGCGGGATAATATAAATAATGTACATCGCCGGGTCATTGTTCTAGTCGTGTGAGGAAGAATACATGCTCACGATAGTGAAAACATGCAAAAAACCATAATCAGAAGTGTCACAAAGGTGAGAAACAATCTAATGGATGGACACACTTAAAAAAAAAGAAGACGAAATAACAAAGTGTCCATGCACGCAAGCAAGAATACAAAGTAACATACATACATAACAAACTGGGTGTGAACCTTTGATATATAATGAGGGCAAGGGGATTGGTTGCCTATGTGAAAGACGAAAACATATTAGGGGTACGATATAATAATGAGAACAATCAATGGAAAAGATACCCAAACATGATCGTAGGCGGCATTACGGTCTAACTCATGGAAACCGGGGTAATAATTTTCGTTTATTTGCTTCGAAACACTCCTCGCTTGGCATTTGGCGTCCAATCTCGTCGTTTGTGCTTCGGTCACGGCACGGCAGATTTTGCGGCCGCTGCACCTTTCAAGGCAGTATATGCAGGTGGCAGTTCGATCGTATCCGGCTCTCCCCCTGCCTCTTGTGGACTGGAAGGACCCGCATCGTCGTGCTGAATGATATTCACAGGCCGCAAGGGCCGTAACCCTCCTTTTCGTCTTCCAGGAGCGGTACCAGTCCCAGACAAGGCGGTTTCGCCAGTGACACTGCCGCCATTCAAATCGGGTGTCGTTGTACGGGTATACCAGGATGTGGTTGTCCCGCTGAGGGGTCTTCCCAAATCGTCCATCGCTGGAATCCCTGTATGCGTAGATCGGTTCGTAACTGTCGTTCGACCATCTGCACTCATCCTTGTGGTATCGGGCACCATGAATGGCTCAGGCTGGTAGAACTCCGGAAGCTCGTTCAGTCGAGAAGGAGACCGACCTCCTAGCCCTTGCAATCCATTTTGTGCATCGTCATGATCATCGTCGTCATCGTCATACATCAAATCAACAGGCCTCTCTTTTGCACGTTTGGCCCTCTTTTGCCGACGATGGAAGAACCAAAAGAGGCAGGCAGAGGCGACAAGGAAAACGAGTAGTCCAAATATGATCCCAAGAATCGTGCCTGTATTAGACGACGAGCTTTTGCTTGGCGCAGAGCCCACCCAGCTGAAAAAAAGAAAATATTTTATATAACTGATAATTGTAGAACAATTACAGACAACATACCCTCCACTCCCGGTGGGATAACTTCCGCCTGCTGGACTCCCTGGTGTTGAGCTAGGGCTTGTATTCGACAAACAACTCCCATCTTGACTTATTCCTGCACTGACAACATTCAGGATACTTCCTCCTGTTCCCATTCCTCGATCATCACCAGCGACAAGGATGAGAGTGGTACCAGAGCGTAAGGATGGCTTCCAAGTGAAACCACTGCCTTGGCTGGTCACGTTGGAAATATTAGAGGAACTAAGGGATACAGCAAATGACTGGCCGCCGGGTATGACGCCTTGGAATGATGGAATACTAAATCAATGTCATTAAATCATGAAATATCGCAGAAAAGGGGGAAACCCACCCATGAACATCAGATGGTGACCAGTAAACTCTAGTATTCTGACATTGAACGATTTGATTCGCTGGGTCTATTGAGAAATAGAATTGTGGCGAAACGTTTGTGCTGGCGTCGAAACAAGATGAGTTGCTTGAGGGCATGACTTGTGCGGTAACGCTCGTGCCCCCTGATCCGAAGCCATTGGCGTCGCTTACCTAAATATTGAGGTCAGAAAGGAAAGAAAAGGAGTACCACATAAAATTAAGAACAAAAAAAAATGAGAAGGTTGAAAAATCATTATGAAACTGATAGTTGTCATCCCATCATCCACAGGTCCGGATCTGGCCCAACAACAGAAGCGATTCAGCCGACTCAGATTACTGGAAGTCGAGGACTGGTGTTGGGTCGAAAAGGTTATTCAGATCAACACTAGGAGAGGCTCGTGGTTACAGATGACGACAATATTGGGGTAATCTGGTGTGTGCGGAATGATGGGATGAACAGAAGCTTCTGAATCTGGAGCAATAATGTTTCTTGATTCCAAGGAAAGGCCGCATCAGACGGTATTACGCCCATCACGTCCACGGTGCCGATTACAGAAGCAGTGGTTGCCATAAAATTTGAGCTAGGCATGGTGATGTGGTATTGCCAACGGATCGAAAGAGCGAGGAGGTCATTTCAACAGGCTTTTGTCCGACATGCAGAGTATGCAGAATGGAAGAGACGGAAATTGCGGTCATTGCGGTCATTGCGGTCGATCCAATGATATTGGCCTCCAAATGCAAAAATAGAATACGGCACTGCCCGCGTCGCAGCACCAGGCTGAACCAGAGAAAAAGAGATTGAAAGAACCTGTTCCACATTTTATAGTGGACAGATGAAGCTGAAACTCGAAAGGGTTGTGGAGCTAAGCTCCCGATCTCGTAACATGACAACCTTCGGTCATAGGCAGCCATGAACAACACTGCCCATCCAGAATTTCCTCGTCGACAGCAAAATCACCATAAGAAAGAAGGACGAATGAAAGAAAACCAAAAATCAAAGAAATTATGAAGAAAATGATAGGGCGATACATACCACAGCGACGAACTGAGAATTTTCAGGATATCTCATCGGAAATTCCAAAGTGTTCCCCATCCCAGGGAATTGTATGTCCATTATCGTTCTTGACTCAATCGCATTGGGCAGTGGTGTCGGTCCAAACGGGATGATAAGGATTCTGTAGGGTGGTTTTCCATCAGAGCCGCTGACTGCGATGGATAAATTTCCGCATTGTTGAGGAGCACGGACAAAGGACCACGAATACGCCTGGGATGTTGGCAGAAGGGAGAGAAACAACAAGCTGAGACTGGCGAACAACGAGTTCGCCATGAGATGCAGTGACAGGTGAAGAACCGTGAGACGATTCAATGATGATGACCTCACGTGGATCAATATTCATTTATATGGGTTTATATTGCGGCTCGATTGACTCCGCGTTCTTGCCGCGTTCCGTCTTGTTGTCAACCACCACAGCAAGAAATAGGAACAATGGCACATCGACATTGTAAACATAAGCTCTGTAAGTATTCAAGTCTCGGGGAAGCCAAGGGTCAACTTGAACCCGGAAGCCTGTTGACGACAATGACTTCAGAAGGGGCTGGCAGCGCGACTTGGCTCGTATTGAATTTACCTACGTCCCTTTTGATACGGAAAAGGTTTAAATGAATATCTATCTCCGTCAAATGACATAACGCCATATGCATTCAATGATTTTGACAATTCGCAGTTGCCTTAAACAGGTGCACAATCCTGGATACTGATGGGGACACGAGATGCAGGAAAACAATATGCTATCAGTCTCAGAGCTCAAACTCTAGTATGCTTCCTATTTTGTTCGACGATTGCTTCCTTTATCAAGTAACAAGATCACCCTAAGTAGTAAAGATCAGTTACGTAAGCGACGATCGATTTCGAAATCAAGGGTCGCTGAAGGTTTCCTGCTTTCCTGGTTCACAATACGACTGGATTTGCGGTCCAGGTCAAAATTCTACCCTATTGCCTTGTAATTGTCTGGCTATGTAACCGGGCCGCCCGCAGCAATCAACTTGAAACTCGGCGAGTTCAATCTCTTTTGATTGATTCGTTACCCCTTCCCTGCTTGGCCGCGTTTAAGCCACATTGTTGGCATACAAAAGGGAAACCGGTCTCCAAGCTGTCATACGTACCTAAACTAGGTATGGACCGTATGCTGTGCTCGGCTAAGCAGTTTCTGGTGGGCAGCGGATTGAATTCAAAGCGAGTGAAACGAAAAAAAGTTCCCAATGACAAATCGGAAAGCTGTCAGATTCGCAAGCAATGAAAGAGAAGGCGGAAGTGTAGTTGAGGTCAGCCAAAGGTTTTCAGACTCTAGATGTGTACCAAATGCTAGGCCTAGACCTGGGTCCGGGGTTGTGTTATAGTATACAAGGTTTATTGAACTTTCTCTGTTCATCGGAGATAGCCGAAGTGTAAAATTTACATAGTCTACGTATAGAATTGTAACAGGCAGTCTAGAATATATACATTGATCGGGTGACAGTTGGCACTAAGTAACAATTGATGACCGATAGCGTTGTTGATTCAGATAATATAGGGGAAGAGCAGAAGGTCGACAAAAGGAATCAAGAAACCAAGAAGAAATTTCGTAGAGTCAATCTACTGACGTTCCACTACAAACAGGTCAACAGTTCCTTCGGGCAAGACGTTCGACGAAGCTCTTGATTTTTGAGATAATAAATCGGCGGAAGTTCTGTTCAAACAATGAGGCATTGGTAACCAGAAAAGGACAAGTGTGAGTGTGAGTGGCGTACCCCAATGAAGCTTCCGTTCGTTTCTCCTTCAGCCCCAGCCCCAGCCCAGTCCGCCTTGATATATACGAGTGAATCCGGGTGTTGAGGCGGAGAAAGGGAACACTTACTTCGGGGGGGTCGCCGTCGACGTACGCGAGTGGAGCCGAAGGTGGGAAGGAGGGTGTGTTCTAATCGACGAGAAAAATGAAATGTCATCACAATAATGTACGACAGACTTACGTAGAAACGCATGAATCGGGACTGAGGTGTCCAGTTGGTGACATGCTCTTGACGTGACGGTATATCATTATTGGATACCAGGGTGGCGTCGTCGTCGTGGCTGTTGCTGGATGTCGGTGTGTCGGTGATTGCGATACTTATGCCATCATCTGCAATGGTCTGGGTCGACGAATTTATTGACATATTTGACTTGATGAGAGGATATGGGAGTGGAGTTGATGAGTCGAGAGGGAACGAAGAAAAAAAAGTTGAAGGGCGGGAGACTTTTTAGGGGCCGAATTTTAAGGTTGAACCCACGAAGGATGCCGTCCATCCCATTTGGAAATTTAGCGCCTCATTTCCTTCAAAAGGGATGCCTCCGTGCACTGTTTTCCGTGCAGAACACAGCTGGTGAAACACACCTGGCGGACCCGAAGCAATCTGGATCCTAAAAGGTAATATCCATTCAAGTCCTTGTGTCATGTGGCTCAGTCCCGGACATAGAGTGAAGTCCGAACAAAACGGCTGCGACAACTCCAGGCACAAGATTGTACTTCAACAATGCGAAAACTTTTGGGGGAAGGGTTCTGAAACACATCAGGATGTGTGGTGTCGGCAATTCCAGATAACCTGAGAAGAAGGGTGAAAGGTGAGTTACTCCATCGTTGCCAAAACCTCACTGAACGGATGGCTCAGAAACCACTTGAACCCTCTTCACATGCTGGCTACCTGAACCTGAACGTCCACAGCCTGGATGGATAGTGGCACGAACGAACGCGGAATCACTCGATTGGGCTTGAATTAGATGGGGGGCTGCCCATACGCCGGCGGTCTTGTTTCAGCAGCAAACCGAGGAACTGATATCGTCGCCAGAAATTCACGGTTCATCTGTTATACAAAATTTTCGACCCGTTCGACAATCGTCGCCCATACGATACTCTTGGAGGGCTTGACTGGTCGCTATATCACCGACGCAAAATAAATCTTGAGCGTGTCGAATTGATTGGATGCTTCTGGGGCAGAGTTACTTCGCCCAAACACTTTCGTACCGTCAATCTCGTTTGTGAGAAATATCCCGCCTATTTTGCCACCTCCCTTCTTCATTCTCTTCAGAGAAAAATGAATGACAGGATGCACGGAAATCGTGACTGTGACAAAGTCACGCAGAAAATATGAGGTGTGTCATTTGACTTGTTCTCCACCAACAGTACTCATGTACTAGCGAAAGGCAGATAATGCATGATACTTGATGTAACTCGGCGTGAACCACCCAGAGAGCACCAAATCGGTCTAAGAACAAGGGCTCCAGACAACAAGAACTAGCCATTGCGGGACATCTGGCGATACACCAAAAGTGCACGATAAACAGGACCTTTGTTTTATTGCCAGTTCCCGTT
>Ga0307517_10001034_pt1 | contig 47197 bp, 58 predicted proteins | sample 23_EM_MG_FD_194515 | JGI IMG/M metagenome (GOLD analysis project Ga0307517, IMG submission 194515) | Populus trichocarpa ectomycorrhiza microbial communities from riparian zone in the Pacific Northwest, United States - 23_EM | ecosystem: Host-associated > Plants > Roots > Unclassified | place...
GGTATCTACGAAAGTCCAAGATGAGTCGGCAGGGGAGATGTACATTGAGCACATTGTAACTCACTGAAGGAAGGACAGGGGAACACCTTAGGGGCAGCCCAAGGCTCTGACATGCCCAGAAATGTTTCAGGGACTCGGAAAGTGACAACTGCAGGTATGATCGTGATGAGGTTCAATTTCAGTGAGATTTTTGACATGCAGGAGGCAGTCAAGGCATGGTACACCTCTGGTGGGTGTATACAATTGTATTTACCTCTACATTGCTGTAACAAATGGTGTATTGCTCTCATTTTTCAGCCCAACCTTCAGCTTAACCCTAAACTATGGTCTATTTTCTATTGTTTACGAAACGCGAGTGATTCCATTGACCGCCAAGCTATCTGCAAACGGCTGTAAATGTAAACTGAAACACATATCACACGATTGCTGGATACCAAACGAGTCGGTGCTAGTACGTGTTGCTTTTCCCTTCAGTAAGACCGGATAGTCCAGAAACAGCTGCAGCTGGACATGCTGCAGGTCACGGTGCTGTTGATTCCATGATAGCCGTTTCTTCGACTCTGGTGATGCAGGACAAGGCAACGTTGGCCCGCCTGTACCCAATTCTGCTAAAATTTTCTGCAAAGATTGAGATGATACTATGATCAAGTTTTTCATGTGAATTACATACATGGAAGACTTCGATGTTGATGGCGTAGATGTGCCGCACGAGAGCCGCACAGTTGACGATAACTCCGGTCCTCCTGGAGACGTGTTTGTCGACGGTCTGAAGATGCTACTAGTATGAGGGTTGTCAATGCATTGGCAATTGCGGATTGAGCATTCAAGATGCCACGAGCGGCTGGCTCTTAGGCCTGTGACCCGACTTTCTGGATTCTCATCTCTTCACAACACAGTGCGACACCTCTTAACAATGCAACAACTCCTAAACGTATCTTAGTCGTTCTTCAATTGTTGATAGCTGCTAATATTACATAAATAGGGAATCCACCACAAGGCCTGGGGAAAGTCGTGGCCAACAACAACATACGCGATCCACCGTAGCGACATTTTCCCAAACGAAACCGACGGCAGCGAGAGTGATGAGCACATGGACATCGACGAGGACGGCAATAGCTTCAATGACATTCCCAGGGAAAGTATCTTCACATGCCTACTTGGAGTCGACCTTCTTCAAGATGCCTTTCAAATTCCAGGTGGCAAGTTGTCGGTCATGGTCTTTCTGAAGAATATGAATTCGTCTTCGATTTACTGGGACGATTGGAAGGAAATATCATAGTCAGAGGCCTGGTACTGGTTCGTGAATCCACAATCCACTTTGGAATCATTCCTCTCACATTGCACCCAGGCAAGACGGTGTTGATACTTAACATTCTTCTCTACCGCCTTGAGCGTGAACTCGTCACGGCGGTGCAGTTTGCATTGGATACTTATGTCGTCTTCAAGAGCGACGGAGTTTTTCAGTGCCGCCTAACGGATTCAATAGATGATGAGCTCATGCTTCCCGATGAGTGCTGGTGCCTCACCGACAGCAACGCATACGTGGTGAAACGTTAACCTTGCGAGCAATTTACACGAATAGGCCTCCGCACATTTCTAATAACGTCACAAAACCTTGGTGGATACAAGAAATGGGCCAATCAAAGTAGGGGCAGAAACAGTCATTACAGACCTACCATGAGCAGTAGAACTTGAAGTGGCGGCGATCGCGTACGTTCTCTGTTGATTCCTTACCACTCATTCATGACCTCTTTCCTCACAGCGTGATGAATGGGTTCGAGCCCCGCGATGCCATCTCCATGGTGCAGAAGTGGGGCTCACATGCACTCTGCCGCTGGGGTACTTGTTGGAACGGCATCTGCACTCCAGGCTGCCGCACGCAACAGATTGTCATCCTTCTACTGGTTCCCGTCTTTTGTAAGGCTTCCTGGAATTGACAGTGTCCTTGTCAGGGGAAATAATATTTATGCTTTGCAAGCCACGATCGCTGACACTCACGCATTGGATTAAAGAATGTCTGGCACACGATTGGTGCAGAACAGGCACGGCATTTTCTTGGCACTTCGTTTTGGTCACCAACAACAAGTCTTTGGCGGATAAATGCGCGAAGGACTTTGGCACTCAGCTGCGCGATGTTACTCTGGGTCATCACCTTTAGGTTAGGGTGTCGGTGTGGGCTTGTGTTCTTGACAGTGGATCTGTTAAATATTATTAACATCTTTTGTTCCACGGTAGTTAGTTGGGCACTGTTTCGCAAAGATACTTCTTGAATTAAATACGTAATTATTCTTGGGGGCAAAGGGAAACAGTTCGTTGATGAAATATACACATTCGAAGCCAACAAATTAGATCCAACAACGACACAATCAAGAAGGTATGTTAGGAAAGAGATTAAGACAAGAAATCTTCTGCTTTCCACCATCCCTTTACTCAGACCTAACAGCGTGATAATGAGATGGGTCTGCAGTCGGGCTTCCTCCATTCGGGCCAAATCCGGGTGCGTTTGTCTTCTTGGGCAGAACCCACGAAGGCGTAGAGGAAACCTGGGTGGGACTCTGGCCGCGCTTGACGTTCAGAGGAGCAGTCGCCGAGAAGAGAGGTTTTGGGCTTGAGGGTTGCGCCGCATACCCATTGTCACCGCTGCCCGGTTGAGAAGGCCCTGGGCGGTAACTGTCATTATTAGCCTGTGATTGAGGTTGTTGCTGCGCAGCCTGAGAAACAGGATTATCTGAAAGTTGGTATCGGGGCATGTGTGCCATTGCTGCAGGATCGGATGCAGCACCAGAGGCGCCCACTATACCACCGTAACTTGCGTCGATATTATCAGAAGATGGTCGAGTTTGATACGAGTGCTCGTGTGTAACAAATGGTTGCATTTGAGGTTGAGGCTGGGCTTGATATGAGACATCTTGAGTCTTGTCTTCGGGTTGTCCATGAGAGAAGTCATAACCAACTTGAAGCTGCTGAGGTTGTTGGTTAGGCAAGGCAATGGTTGGAGTTTTTTCCTTGACTCCCGGAATCGATATGAAATAAACTGAACCCGTTGGATCATCTCCTCCTTGAGCATAATAGCTGGCCCATGCTTGGGCGTTCTGGTCTGCGTACGTGTACGATGGATCATAAGGATAAGGAGGGGGTCCAGATATAGGTTGGACAGCTTTGAGTTGAGTTTGTTGCTGGGAAATTGGTTCCGGGTGCGCCTCTTGCGGAGGAATTGGTTGAGGCGAAACTTCTGGTTGAGCTTCAGGCTGCAGTTGGGGCTCAGGTTGGGTTTGGGGGGAAACCACAGAACCGGCCGGCTGCGGTTGAAACTGGGTCTGCTGATGGTATGGGGCAACCGAATCGATGATTTGGAGAGTTTGAGGCTGAGCTTGCTGAACAGGTTGCTGAACAGGTTGATTGACTTGCGCTACGTGGTGTTGGTTCTCAGCTTGAGGAGGTGGTTGGTAAGGCTGGGTCTGGGGCTGGGGCTGAGGCGGGTGATAAAGTTGTTGAGGTTGATGCTGAAGCTGTTGAGGTTGAGGCTGAGGCTGTTGGAGTTGCTGCTGAGGCTGCTGAAGTTGTTGCTGAGGCTGTTGTTGGCCTTGTATTGGATAGGGCGTCGGCCCTTGTTGACTATACGGAGGACTAGACTGATGCCCAGAATAACCCCCAACTGATATTGAATTATAGCCAGCTGGAGTAGCCAGGGGCCGAGGTTGGTGCTGTTGTGATATAGGGATGGATCCTTGCGATGGAGGTCCCTGTTGGGGAGCAGGTCCTTGACCGGGAATGGAAGCATACCCAGCGCCTGGTGAAAGTTGTCCAGGAAGTGGAGTATTGCTAGGCATAGGCTGCGACTGCGACTGCGGGCCAACTGGAAACGTGGGTGCAGGACCCCCAGGTCCAGGGTAGCCACCGTAACCGGATTGTTGTGGGGGTTGTTGAGGGGAGATTTGATGCTGGTCATAATTTGGACCCCATCCAAAAGGCTGAGGACCACCCATAGCCGTAGAACCAGGACGGCCTTGCATGATTGGGCCATAGTGACTGGATGGGCGGTACGGCTGATCGTATACTGCGATGCATAGGCGATTAATATAATTCAAGGGAGATAAGAAAAATACGTACCACCAGTGTGCCTGGCCAAGCTTTCCTCCATCATCCTATCGAAAATCGTGCGCGCACGGAGGAATGTTTCGTTCATCGAAACCAAGTCAGCTATTATAACAGGTCAGCGACTATTTTATCCTCGAGTAGACACGTACCCCGTTTCTGACTATACTTATCGATTAGCTTCACAATTTTGGGTCGAAGAGCCATGCTTGATCGATACAATTCCTACAAGGGAATCAGGTGAACCCAATAGATGAGGCAACAGCCGAAGTACCTGGATTTCTTCATTATCTGCCAGATTGTCCGAGGTGGGATCAAAGGATCTTAGCATGTCGAGGAGCTTCTGAACGTTTATGGCTTGAGCAAATACAGCCGCTTCTTGTTCAGCCTCCTTGCCTAATTCAGCGGCAGTTGGTTCGGGCATTGGCTCCTATAAGAAAGTAAACACAAAGTGAAACAAAGACAGAATTCAGGAACGTACGACGTAATTAACCGGAAAGATTCCTGTACGACCTTTGAGTTGACCCCTCCACCAATCCTTATATCCCCGATCTACCACTTTGATGATATCTCCTTTCTCGAAGGCGAGTTCACCAGGTTCCGTGGGCTCAAAAGTATAAAGAGCGCGAACACGAGTGACGATATTAACATTTGGAGTAGGCGGTGTGCTTGTAGTAACTGGGCCAGCAGCGGGAATGACCGAGGTGGCATTTGGTGTCGGCGCTGTGACGGACGGGGGAGTAGCCACTGCAGCAGCTTGTTCCCTGGCTTGTTCCTTGGCCTGCTGCTCCCTTGCCTGTTGAAGTTGCTGGGCCTGGAGTTGTTTTTGATACTCCAATTGTTGTTGACGCTGTTCTGCAGCCACTCGTCCCGGGGATGGCGTACGGGCAGGAACATAACCACCCTGATACTTGGGAGCGGTAAATCCGGCCGGAGGAGAGTTCGATTGACCACCAGGACTTGACGCTGTCGGGGATGAACTTCGACCAACAGAGCTGCTGGCACCAGAAGGACCAGCACCAGTAGATGATGAAAGACTATACTCTGTCCAACGTGAACGCCCTAGGTCCTGTTTCGACATCTCCAGAGCTTGTTGCAGGTCTTCCTCCTCCTTGCGGCGAATTTCATCATCTACCGTTGGCGGGGGTGGTTCCTGTGCTTGTTCGAACTTGTAATCTTTCATTCAGGGCAAAAGTCAGTGACAACGCCGGGATAAGAAAAAATCGTTACAACCGACTTTTAGCTTTGAGGTTGACGTAACATTCTTCCATGATGCCCAACGATTCGTTATTTTCAAATTCAGCAGCCCATTCCCCAATCATCCCTAAAGCTCTTTTGCGCACTTTTTCATGAGTATTCTTTCAAAAACAGTGTCATATCAGCAGGGACCTGAAATCCGTAAAAGTGATTGCTTACCCGATCAGTAATCAGTTTCTCCAGTCCTTGTGTGAACACTCTTGATGCAATTTCGCGATGAATTTCGAGACCGAGGTTTTTTCCAAGTGATTCTGATAATGACAGGGCATACAGTTGAACATTTGGATTTCGATGTGCGAGGCGTTTCAGAATAGCGGCAATGACGGCGTGAGCACTGGGAAAATACAATTTGATTAGCGTTGCGGACGATTGGCGACAATCTTCACGGGAGCATACCCTTCTTGCCCTTCGTCCCCGACCTTATCACACAAGTTCAATATCAACTCCCAGTTCTCACTCGTCAGATTCTCATCTGTCGTCTTGGCTGTGAAAGTGGTTCAACACGTCATCAATATGAGTCCTGAAGCAGAGAACTCAGGCCAGGGACATACCTACGATCTCATCGTATTCAGTTGAGGAATTACCACCAAACATGTTTATGGATTTGGGCTGCACGTTTCGGTGACTGTCGACGAAAGATTGAAGAGTAGGCCACCTGAAGCGACAAAGTAGTGTTGTGTGCGATGACCTGCGGAATGAGGTGGCTGTGTAACTATCACGTTACTCAGTACTTCAGAGCTGAGTAACAATTCTTGTCGTAACTCGTTTCAACTCCCCGCATCCAATGTCAGTGGAAGGTAAGAGCCTTTTTGCAACACTATGAAAACGTACTAAACTATATATTCAAGTTCCAAGAAACTTTAGGCTGCTAGAAGAGCTTGAAAAGGGCGAGAAAGGAATCGGAGATGGTGCCTGCTCATATGGGTTGGCAGAAGGCGACGATAACACCATCAAGATGACCAATTGGACTGGCACTATCATCGGTCCAGGACATGTAAGTTCGTTCTGATCTTGTGTTAAGACACTATGATGATCTTGCCCGATCGCAGACCATCCACGAGAATCGCATCTATAGCCTTAAGATCAAATGTGGAGATGGGTATCCTAACGAATCCCCCGAGGTTCAGTTCGAGTCGCGCGTTAATCTACCTTTCGTAAATCAATTAGATGGGAGGGTAGACTCTACCAAGTTGCCCGTATTGCAGAACTGGAATAAGAGCAAGAGTCTAGAGACTGTGCTTGTCGAGATTCGGAAGTGCGTCGTATTCCTTTCTCTAAAAATCAAGTTTTTTTCATACGTTTATATCCCCCGCAGGGAAATGGCTTCATTCAACAACAGGAAATTGCCTCAACCGCCTGAGGGTTCTGTATTCCCTGAAGAACATCGTATCGCTTGACTTGATACAATTTTGTATTAACAACCATACCAATGCCTTCCGTTAAACTTTTTTTTTTTCAATTGACCTCGAGGCGCACCTCGTAAGAATTGAATGCTTAAATCAGGGAGATAATGAGACTACGATTTATTTCATTGTTTTCAGAGAAAGTCTCTTATCTCGGTTGATAATTTAAAGTGTCGCTTAAAATTATTATGGGCGCTGCACATGTCTCCCTGACATCCGTTCATCTTGAAAGACGGCCATTTCAGATTGACACACTACCATTTCTCCACTAAAGTAACTAAATTTGACTAGGGAAGACTCTTCCGACACGCAAGCTAAATGGCGAATGGTCTACGAACTGGAAATGTTGTCGACACTCCACGACTACAAGTGGCTGACTTCCCAAGAGCTAGTTATCTCTCGTCCTGTCGGTCCAATCACCTAGCCGCGGCATATACACCTGTTGTCGATGAGCCAAGGCACCTTCCATACGGAACATCCGAGCTCACTGTACAAATCATAGTAGTACACGGTCATATAATTGACTGACAAAAATCCTCCCCTGCAAAAGCATTTGAACGGTCGTCAGATTTTGGTAATCATAAAATTTTTTTCCAGATATTATGCCTTATCTAAAATGAAGTGTACTAGTAAGTACAGCACTTCGATAGAAGGCAAGACGTTTGTAGCGTTTCCGGGTGGACTGACAGCTTGAGGTACGTACTAATGTACTATTACGCTTCTAGAGTTATTGAATTCTTTTTCATTCCAAGTATTACGTTTACCACTCTGGGTACATTTTACGTCGATAATAGTGGGATGGAAATAAAATAAAGAAAGGACTTTGAAGGGCCATGCGGCGAGTCACGGAATCCGAAACTTGTGCAGATGCAAGTTCCATCTTTCAGTTGTATATACCAGTACTTACGTGTGACGACCCAAAACTTTCAAGGTAACTACAGTAACTGTAATTTATGATTCCCGAGGGCACACCAATCGAGCGTGGCCACAGAAAAAAAAATGATGATATCGATTGATGATATCGATGGTAATGACAAACTGATGTTGATGATCATGATGGTGAAGTGTCAAGTTTCTGGTACCTTGGCTTGGTCACATACTTATCTAGATTTTAAACCGTATAGCCCATTGTAACATTTCTGGCGGATTGCTATGCTTATGACTCGATGTCGTCGATTCAGATTGGTTTGGACAGGCGGCTGCCACTGTGCGTATCTAATTTCAAAAGACATCCTGAGGCCAGGACTTCAAACTCGAATATCACGGACTTCACTTGGTTACATAAAGTCGAAAAACAAGAGTTCCAAGGATATAATAGTCGAGTTGACGCGAAACAAGTCCGCCATGGTTCGGGCGACATATCGGGTGCTATGCGGCTTATCGACACGACGACAATGGTCAAAATTGTTTCAGCCGCAATGTAGGCTATACACGAAGCACATGCGTGTGGTTAAAAAAAAGGTAGTTACCAATCCCTCGTTCATAAGCGCCTGTTCGGAATCCGGACACGTCATTCGATGGGTCATTGAGATTACAAAAGAAGCTGGTATGAACAGTGAGCACACAAGTAGGCAAGCAACTTTTTTTTGGCAAAGGGATGATACGAGTCTGATCGATAGATGCCAATCGATATCATCAACTGATAGGATGGTAAACAATGACGCGAACAGCTGACAGCTTGATCGAAGTAACCTTCGTTAAGTAAAGTGTACCATAATACGCAACTCAATTGCGAATCTAGTGCGCCTGTTGTGTTTACGTGGTGAGACCTGCGAGACCTAAATCTTAAATTTGCAATAAAGAGTCTTGGGGACCATCTAGGTCCCGTACGTTGGCGGGACACCGAAGGGCCGAATGAATTTACACAGTCAACTCGGTCAGGAATATCCGGCTTCAGTTTCAAAGGGCGCTTGTTGCTTCCGAAAACCAGTTGAAAAGAAAATCCTACGTTCCAAAGGAACTTTCCTGAAGAACATTTGATACACACAGAAACCACATGCAGGAACCGATCGTCACCGATCTGGGACGATAATTTGCTGTTTCGGACAGTAGACATCCGGATGATAGATCAGTTGATCAGATCAATCGCAGAAAATTTGGTTGTGCAAGTGTTGTGTGAGATTGAGGCTGAAACGCAAGTTAAGAGACACAGGATGAGAGATCCTAGTGCTACGATCCCAGATGGTATAATGGCAGACATTTTTATTTGAGGACGAGACAGATACGAGACGGATACGACGATATAGACAAGGAAACAAAAGAAAGAAGAGATTTTTTTGACAATGCTCGTTTTTTTTAACGAGAAAATAAGGAAGATTTTAAACAAGGCTGGCGAAAAAACCACTCTCAAAGTCCATCCGTCCATTTGATCACGCCTTACACCTGAGGATCCCGAGGTGGCGTCTGCTCTGGTTGATGAGTAGAAGATCTGGAAAGCGACAGAGGCGGCGATGGCGGGTGAGATCGTATATGCGGATCCACAGAATTGGATGGCAGACGATCGTCGAATTGCAGTCTCCCTGAGGAAACAGGCGTGGAACTTGCAGAGGGCATCCTTGGGCTTTCTACAGCGGAATTGGGACCGGAGCGTCGCTGGTCAGAGGAACCGTTTGAACTGCTGTTATTTGCCTGACCATTCGTGGGAGCGGGTGCACCGCCATTACCTCCGCTGGACGCACTGCTGATGGAGGAGTTGCCATGCCAGGATTGCAAGCCAGGCAAGGTGTTGTGGGGGTGGGATTGCTGTAGTTGCTGCTGGTGGTGGTGGGGGTGGATGTGCTGGGGATACTCGCCGGTTGCGTTGAGAGGGGTGAGAGGAGTGTGGTGGTACTGATATGGACCAGTGGCAGCAGCCAGAGACGGAAGCTGTGTGGAAGGTGCCGTGCCAGGAGGAGTACGACCACGCAGATTGGACGAGGCTAGAGCACCCCTCTTGTGGGGAAACTGTTCTGGACGAGGGCGGGAATGGGTGCGTTCGAATAAACCACATTTATTGCAGAGCTGGAAAAAAAGTGAGAAGCGGATGGATAGAAAAAAAGCAGGGAAGACGTACGACTTTGCCCGGGCTGAGATTTGAACGACGCCAGGTGGAGGTGTCGGTGGTGCAGCAGTTGAAACAGCGTCTGCGGATGCCATCGGTGAGCTTTGTGTTTGCGTCGGAGGTGTGGACGATGGAGACAGGGGGCTGCTGGATGGGGGCATAGTGGTGGCCGTACGGGGCGGAGGCGGGGGCGGACTGGGGCGGGGGCGGATGGGACATGGGGCCGGGGATGTAGTGGGTGGGGAGGCCGGCGGGGGAGTAGTGGTGGCCGGACGCGTCGGGGGGAGGGAGGTGGTGCTGGTAGTGGGGGTGGTGGTCGTACCGGGGGTCGAAGGGCGGAGGCGGGGCGTAGAGATAGCCGGAGGAGTGGTGGTGGTGGTGGTCCTGGCGGTATCTGTCGTAGTACGGGTAGGAGGGCATCGGGGGAGAGGCGCGGCGGATGTGCGGGGTGGAGTTGGAGGAGCGGTCGGCGGACGGAGACGGGGAGTGGGAGGCGGGTATGGGCTGGACGGGGGGCGGGGACGGGTCAAAGTGTCTGCGGCTGCTCGAAACTGAGGATGGCTTTTGGGGATAAAAGAGAGAAACTGACGGCGACGCAGACATGTCCTGTAAGGAGTGAGCACAATAAATATCAGAAAAAAACAGGACCGACTTCTCGCAGCGCAGGGTCGATGACTGGCTCTCGTTCTTCTGTCCTGATGATGGTCAATGAGCCACATCACGCCGTTTATAAAACACCTCCTTACTTGGTCATGATGATGGTGATGGAGTGATCCCAAAACCGAACCGGCTCTTTTCCCCCTCCCCCTTTTCAACCCCCGACTTCATCCGCTTTCAATCTCCGCCCCTCGGATCATCCTGCCATGTGCTCCATCCTCTTCTCTCTCTCTCGACACCCGTCCTTCCTCCCTTCCGCAATCCTACCCCTCCCTTCCTATATTTACCTTTTCCTCCCATCGTTTCCTCATATCGACCACATATTTTAAAGTATTCCTTGTATTATTTTACCCTGTCTATCAAAAATAGCCATACTCCGGGCATGATTTACATGTAAACCATCACCCATCATCAATGAACTGCGTATACGTACCTTCCTTCTCAAATATCCCTGTCCACAAAACAACTGCGGGCCTCGTGAAACTCTTCCAGTTCCCTGTTTCACGTTTTCTGTAAAGTACCCTTTCAAATCCACCGCTAACCCGTGACCCCCCGTTCTTTTCCGCTTCTAAAACGCTTCGTTGTTTCAAACCGATTCCTACCAACCGAGAACATAACCCACCTCGCCTCGCCATCAAATAATCGGTTTGAAATGATCACAACACCGCAATCGCCATCAGTTGGCAACAACACACCATTTTTGGACACCAGAGTAGATAGGGCGTTCTTTGGTGCATGTGGAAACGGTTGGTTTATTACACGCTGCAGGTAATAATAAATCACCCTAGAAAGTTTTTCAACTTCTCTCTGTATGCGAAAATTCTAGAGCCGGCTATCCGGACCATGAAACTTCTTCGGGCGTGTTCGACTCCAGAGCCGACTCGATACTCCCCCTACCTCCCCCGCCCTCACCTCACCCATTTCCCAACCTCGACTGAGGTCAGTTATCATCAGTCGGCATCAAAATCTGATGGCCCAAGGCAGATAGGCGCCGTCAAATTGCCAATTACTTGGACATGTGGCACACAAAGTACAGCCATATCACCATTTGTCTGTCACCCAACTTCCTGTCTTGGTGATCGCGAGCTCAGTCACTGTTAGCCACTGTCTGCCATCGTTATGGAACAACTGAACTACAGCCAGTTTGTTCCTGATCTAGGGAGAAACTCGTACCTGGTACCCATCTTGATGTGGGTGATGGTGGTCGCGGTTGTGTTTGTGGACGAAACAGGTAAATCGATCGTCAGGCTGTACTTGCCAGTCGGGAGACTGGGAATGGACCGAGTCCTCGGGTGCAAAGAGTAAGAACTTCGCAATTTTAATATTAGTTACTCATCCAAGGTATCGGTACCTCCAAAACTTGGAGTCAACTTGAAGTAAGTAATTCAAGTCCAATTTAACTATCCTCGTGCTTCTCGAAAGAACTTGATTTGAGTATACTGTATTGGCACGCGCAGTTATGTCCGAATCATTAGGATCATGCCACTCTCTATGCAGAAGCGTCACATTAACAGCTCAGGCTGGTGGGCCTCTCGGTGTTAAATAAAATACGAAGAGAGAATTAATAAAACTAGGTCAAGTATCACAAGCAGCAACTGCCAGAAGGAGCTACGATGGATTATGTAATATCACAAAGACGTCCAAGCCACCTCATCGTTTTACTACTTGTAACGAATCCAGGAGACAATGCACCGTACGCCATGGACGAAATCTGCTTCTTCCTTTCCCTCAGATCGCATAAAGCCTGTAGTTAAAGGTCAATCCAACAAGAACAAAAACAGTAAAGGAAATGCCAACTCGAAGGACTCGGGCTCCTCGTCTCAACCTGACTCGGACGCTGGCAAAAGCAAAGAAGTAAAGAAGTTAGAAAACTTCCTTCAAGCGATGCAAACTGCTTCGGGACTTGAAAGGGATCCGAAAGGTGGATGCTACTGTCTAGGTAAGGACTACATTCATCTCCCAAATGCCGAAATCGACAATGATTTTCCAACAGCAAGGATCCACGACCTCTCTCCCTACGCTCCAATCTGTCGTTCATGCGGTCTGATACTCTGTTTATTAAACCAACCCCACTATTGTTGTCCAGGCTGTCATCAACCTTTGCTATCTACAACAACAATGACAACAACCAGCTCACCCACACGCGAAGCGATCATCACACAACTCGAATCCCAACTAGCGACCACTATCTCACAAGAGATCGAGGACCGTCAACGGGCGCTTGAAGAAACGCGTAAAGCCGCAGGAGCCTTCCCTGCACTGCCGCCTTCCATGGGCACCAATGCAGACCATCATTCTCATCCGCCAGCAAATCAAACGCACAAAGTATTGTCGTTGACCGGGAATCAAAACAAAAATAAAAACAATAATAACCGACGGACGGTCACCATTTCGTATTATACGACCAAACAGCCCTCTCGATCTGGGTCGGTCACCCCAAACGTGAACGATGAACCGACAAGGGTCGGGCCACCAAAACCTCCTCCCATAACCACCAAACTTCCGATTCCGAATCGCCCTTTCGAAAATTTCCTCCATGGAAATGTCACTTACAAACCCTGTGCCGCCAGCTAAGATCTGATGGTAATATAGCAAGGTTAGTATAAAAATCAAACTTTTGTCAAGGGATGTAGGTTTACTCACTCGTGTCCTACACAAAGACGTGTAACGCAGCTGATCGTTCGGGACTTTTATCTTCAAATACCATTTTTGAATCCCATCGTTCGAAGCATGTCTGCAGCATTTGAATGACCCGGCATAGGCGATGAAAACCGGGGCGGAATCGGAAAATCCGACGCAGAAATGGTGAAATCTGAAGGAGAATTCTCCTCCCATGCACTCAATCCCTCAGGTTCCGATTTGGGAGAGTGGGGTAATGGGATGGTCGGAGGATCGACATATGGGCTTTCAATTTCGGGTGCAGGATCCACCGGATAGACTCCTTGGCGGATCTGTCCCACACTCGTGGAATTGCCGGAAGGTGCTTCGTTTCTGGGCGAAGGAGACGGAGTGAGTGAATAGACGTGTTGGAGCAGATGAAGATCAACTGGCTCAGTGAGATGGCTGGCTAAGACACTCGTTGGCATCAAAGGCGTCGCTAGTTCCATGGATTGTTCGCCCTCATTAGGGTCCAGTAAATTTTCTGGATTGGCAGGCCGGAGTGGTGAAGATGAGCCAAGGGGATCCGTTTCAACTGCCACCTGGAATCATTTGAGTTGAAGGGAGGAAGAGTGATCCAGGAACCATACTTCAGCGTAACTTGACAACGTTCTCTGTTGAAACTTTTCCCTCAACGCACTAATTTCGGCCAATAGTTCGGCCTCTCGTTCTTGGGCATCTGTGCGAGTTTCGTTGAGCCGATCGCGGAGATCTGTCTCTCTTCGCCTCAATCTTAGTAAGTCATAAGCCGTATTGTAAGCCAGAAGTGACAAAGTCAGACGAGTTGATTATACTATACCGATCACATTCCAGTTCGACGTGTTGCAAACGCAGATGGAGTTCGTCTGAAGGATGATGTGGATTCTTTCCTCGGGGAAGGTGATATGAGCGAGGCTCCAGGCAGACAAATAAAAACTAGATGTCCTCACCTTGAAGCTTGGTCCAACCTCCAACGGTGCTAAACCTACACTCTCAACGATTGCCTTCCTTTCCGCTGCGAAAGCGTCGATCTTGAGTCCCAGCTCGTTGATTTGGTTTCCAAGACTGATTCGTTGATCAGAGTCAATGGCTGAAAGGTCTTCAGTACGTTCGGTCAGTGTGATAATAGAAAAATGCATACGTCTTTCGTTGGAGAGGCGTTTCGAGTCACCAAGTCGGAGGCTGTCATGGATTGAGTGGGTGGGTCACAATGATTGTGGAAGCTCCTGCATACGCTGATATCCGCCTCCGTGCGCTTCTAGCGTCTTCAAGCTGGGTAAAGGAGTTTAAAAAGGGAAGTGGTTCATGAAAATAAATGCGACTCACTCGTTCGGCCAAGATTTTGACTTCTGTCTCCAAAATCTTATTGCGAGCCGCGGTCAACTCCAAAACGGAAACTATTTCATCTCGAGAGATTGGTTCGCTCTCAACCAGGATTCGTTCTCTCTCGCTTCTACTATTGGCAGCAGCAGTGGTGGGACCAGCTGGTCTCGCAGCTCCAATGAGCTCCCCAGTCGCTATGTAGCTCTCCAACTCGACGACTCTCCTCGAAAGCATTGCTTTCAATGAAATGAGTTGCGTATCGGCAAGATCGCGCGTTTGCGCATGGGCTAGCCTTTCTGAATCGCGTTGTTTGCGTATGATCTCGATTAGAGAAGCGGCGTATGATAGAAAATTTTCCTCGTCTTCGGGCTCACGCGAGGATTGCTTTGGTACTACAACGGTGTCTTACTTTCACTTATGAGTGGCCGCCAAGGGTAAAATAAAGTAATTACACATACCTGCAAGACTGGAGAGATATATCTGAGAATGAGGCCATTCACTATAATCATTCGAAACTTCCACTGCGTAAGATGTTCATGAGTTCAAGCATGTTCACGATCTGAACCCGCGACTCACACCTTTCTCAATCAGTTTCATGATTGCATCTCGCATGTCGTCCTGGTCCGACTTGGCTGATTTCACGAAGTCGACAAATCGCTGTAATTCCATTTTCATTTGATCCCGTTCTGTTGTGATAGATAACAACTCTTCTTGATGGGTCCTTTGCAGTACATCTAATGTATCAAGGGTAGATAGAAGGCGTGATTGAAGCATAGAAGTGAGAGCAATATAAGCTTGCATGCGATACTCAAGTAATGCTATCTATGTTTTTTTTTCGCAAATAAGCTCATAGGGGCAACGGTAAATGGAGGCAGTGAATTTACCTCTTCTATGTTAGACATGTGGGAAACTCGAAAAAAAACAACATTCAAATGGTGCGATTTATTGAAGACCAGAGAGTTATCAGAAAAGGTTAGGGTTATCTCGGGGATGATCATAATTCCCACGCCTTGCACGCTGCAACTTGGCTGCAACTTGAATCTTAAGTTGAAATCCAGGGAATCTCATAATGCGACCAACCGTGAAGATACAGACTGCTCATGATTTAATTGGAGGGGTCACGGAATTTTTCCCCTTTATAATGCAATATGATCGGCAAACATTGAGAATTATCAGAGCCCAGGACAATAGCCGTTCCAACCGACTTTGAAAGAACTTCTGAACTTCAAGTTGGGTAATTCAAGTACTTATTCTAATTCGAGATGTCGTGAATACTTATCTCGAATAATTTGAAGGACGGTATCCTTCATAGTGTGGCCGCAACCTTGCTCGGTTCGATCATCAATGGCCACTATCCCCGTCTGTAATCGGGGTTATTTCCTAGAATAGAAATTTGAAAGACTTTCCTCTTTGGCACAGTTACTCAGCTGTTCACCATGCGTCATGTTCTTGGAGGTTTTCCTTTCTTCAAGCATGCTGGAATTTATCCTAGTAGTCAATTCAATGGTCCCCGATCCTTCGAATCTGATCCGCGTGATCCATAGTATATCCGCTATCCACCATGGAGAGCACCGAAATTACGAAAAAAAAGCGTGCTTATCACCTCTGTTACGTACTCGGTTTTGCATCCTGTATCACCGTAGAATACTTGTCATCATTTACTGCGGACCAGGAGCTTATTTCCCCAGGAAAGCACTTATTAAATGCCAGCAGTTGTTTTTCTTTTTTTTGGAGGAATAGCATTTTGAACATGGGATACAAATGCACCATAGGGGTACGACTCGAAGCACCGTTGAGGAACTCGTTCATTCAGTTTGCTCGTGTCCGAAAAAAACGGTGGATCTATGTCATTGATCTGTGCTTCTTGGAAATGACTATTCCGCGTGACCCTATCTTTCCTGCGCCAAGTACTAGTAGAGTACTGCTGACAGCCAACACCGTTTAATTGCACCTGCAAAGCAAGGAGTCTTCGATCTTTGCAGTACCATCACTTTCAAACCCTGCGGTTACCATTCCGATCCAATCCCATTATATTGATTGCAAATCGGGATCCGTGCTACTATAACACATGACCGGTCAAGGTGTCGAGAAACCTTTACGATCAAAGTGCAAAAATCTAGAACATCGTGTGGTAACCAGTAATTGGTTTATACGTTTCCAAATGCTACCCGTATACCCTCTTTGACGATTCCGTTAAGAGCCCAATGTGGGGAATGTCATTCAGGAGAGTGGGTCCCAAAAGATGGGAGTAAGTACCTCGATCCGTTGCTGCCTGTCTGTGGTTGACAAATGATCGACTTATTGCGGAGTGGTGTCCAACGGTTTTCTTTTCCCGTGGTTCCTAATTGCTCCGGAAATATCTACTGCCTACTTCTCGTTGTGGGGGTCTCCGGACTGTGCGTCTACATGGCATGGATAATAATATTAGCGTTACGACTATTCCAAACTTGGGTCTAGAAAATTTATATAAAGATGAAAATAATGGATTTCACCGATCCTTTAGGTTTTACAAGTGGTGATGGTTGAAGTTGTGACGAGACAGAAACGATCTCCCATAAGGTGGAAACTTAATTTTAGACATTTGACCCGCACAGACCATGTCTGTGACATATAATCGGAGCTTGAAAATATTTCTTTCTCTCACTCGCTCAACCATTCATCGATAGGCTCTCATTTTTCTTTGGGAGTTTTGACCACGGAAGAACGAAAGAGGGAATCCACTTCTGGGCATGCCGTTCTTCTCTATTCTTCACTGACTGCGCGGCTAATCAGATTTGGAAACACATTGGAATGGTTACTACGGTACTGTGCTGTATTACTCGTTACTCGGTTAGCAAAAATGAATATTTAATTGCTGTCGAGAACGGCTGTGCCTACATCGCCAAGAAGGAAACTTGAAAGAATAGACCATGGAGTCCCTGATCCCCGGACCCAACACCCGACTGCAGGCAGGCCATATGGGATCATTTGCTTGCCAAGTTGAGGAGCACTTTAGTAACTTGACGGAGATAATGACTGTAAACGGACTAGAATCTGATTATAAGCGACGACAAGGGGAATACCAGACTGGCAGACCTCGTGCAGAACGTGCGGTGTGTATGTCGCGCGATATATTGATTTTCGAATGGCGAGATGACCTCCGTGATGGCATTATCGTAAGGTGTGCTTGAGTTAAACTTTGATGACCATGCTGTGGTGACGCTCCAAGAATAGATATGCGCCATCATCAATTGTGTCCGGATATCGGCTTAAGAGTAGGTTTGCGGCCAAGATCGTGCTTTGCTAGTTTGTCTTATAGCCCGTCCAATCCATGCCACACGTATGGACCCAAGTCTCAAGAGGCGACGCGTCTCTCCTCCTATGTTACCTCCTGCTACTTCTCTTCCTTCTATCCGTCAGCTCCACCCTTACCTCCCTCCCTCAACTGGTGCCTCGTCCCCTGAAATCCCCCCTTATCCTTATCCAGCCCAATCCCAGTATTCGTCCCAGCTCGATGCCCCGCCCTCTCATGCCACCGCCGCGTCCCAACGTGATCCCCCCACATTGGTGGTCGAATCCGAGGCCGACGACCTCGAGTCACAGAGCCCACCCAAGAAGAAGCGGCGAAGGCAGGCTTTGAGTTGCACCGGTGATTACCTCTGTGCTTTTTATTCCTTCACTTCTCACCTTCTCCCTAGAATGCAAAAGACGAAAGATCAAGTGCGATAGGTACGCCCAATATCACCAGTTTCCCCTTTCCTTCCTATTCACATCCTTTCGTGTCAGAGTTCAGCCTTGCACTCCCTGTGCCCGCCGAGGAGAGATGGCTGCATGCCAGTGGCATATCGTAGAACCTATGTGAGTTTGAGCTTATTTTTTTTTCCATCTCCTTCTCATTCATTTAAAGCGAAAAATACGTTACAAAAGCCGAATTCGATCACCTCAAAGCGCGGTACGAGCAACTAGAGGCATTCGTCCGGCGATACCTGCCAGTCGGACCCTCTGCCCCTCCAAGTTTGACGTACTACACCATGGGTGTTCAACCTGGAATGCCAGGGATCATTGGTGATCCTTATCCTTCTGGAACTAGTTCCATGGTCTATAGCCCAGCGATGATGCCGCCACCGCCGCAATCCCAGCCTATCTATCAGCAGCCGCATGCAGAAACCCAAGCACCGCAAACGACAGCGAACCGTTATATCAGGTCGGATTTGCAATCCCCAACGCGCCATAATTTCCCTGCCACCCTTGGTATGATGGGCACAAGTCCATCGCCTATTATGTCGACCACCCTGTCGGGTCCCTCGTCCCATCGGACTCGCGTCGCGGAAGGTATGGCTGCCTCTCCATCTCCCGTAGTTTCCATGAAGACATCGCCACTGTCTTTGGCATCAATAACTTCGCCCTATCATCCTAACCCACCTCAGATTCAGGGTCAGCCAAAAAACTACCACGCGCAGACGCTCAAGCTGGGCGAGCGTCTGCGCCTCGAACGAGAAGACTCCATGATTTCTACCGACAGGACCCAGCTGGCGCACCTAGTGGCTCAACTATGTCTGGTGATGGCGCTACCTCAACCTTGCCAATGTCATCCTACTCTATCATATCTGCGGAGCAGTCCTCCTTACATCGACCTGGGGATCCGGCTAGAGGCAAGGAAGGAGAAAGAGAACAACGAGGGTCCAGCACACTTCGGGGTGGACGTGAATGATGATAATCACCTTTTCGTCCTCCATTCTTTTCCCTCAACTAGCGGTGCTAGATTCTGCCGGTTTCGAGTGATCACTACAAGGCACCTAAGCCGCAATTGGAAGACCTCCGTCTTTGCTTCTCATAATTATCTTATCTGCTAATGCATAACATCAGAGTTTTTTGTTATTCATCGGTATGTCTTCATTCTTCACTCTTATGCATCTAATCCTTTTTCTTGTAGGTTGCTATGTGATGTCCATTTTATCAGAGCAAGCCGTTTATTCATATTCATCTAATTTTGGCAACCATACCTTCTCTTTCTCTCTGCAACCGCCATCCATTTCATATTACCTCAAACGATCTGTCATGTGTCTAATACCCGGCCATTGTCGTTTTCTCATACCTTGCATATTTTAAGCAATACATACTTCCACTCTTCATTGCATTATTCTTTTTCAGCGCTCGTCCAGACAATTTAATAGCATTCACGTAAAAATCAATACTTGGATTTATATGGTACAGCGGGTAATTAGGCATTTTATAGTCTAGCATTGGGGACATCTGACATGCATGCTGTAGTGCTACCTTATACGAATATATTACTCCCATATTAATTTACCACGTTCGTCAACGGTAGCTCGCATTCCACCACCCGTCTTGGAACTACTGCTTGCCCTACCATCCATTCGGACTTTCTCTAGGTCGCGTTTATGGCCGGCCAGTGTTGCTAGTCTCTGCGCTTCCGCTTCCAACTTGGCAGCCTTTTGTTGCTCCCGCTTCTGCGCGTTTTGTCGTTGTTTTTTCGTGAGGGTTTCAGGTGCCTTTAAAGGTTGCGATGCAATGTTAAGCTTTCCTGTGCAAAATAAGTACACGGTGCTAGAAATCAATCAGTAGGTAGACTCACTTGGCCGTTTGCTGGTGACAACGCCCCATCCATCATCTTCACCATCTGCGTCATTTTCTCCCCCATCTGTTGCTACGCGAACGTCTTCGTAATCAGCCCAAGAGAACCCAGCCACAGGCTTTTCGTTTGGGAGGGGTGTCACACGAACGACTTGAGAAAGACCAGGGGAATCCGGCGTCTCAAGCAGACTGCAAAGAGTATATATCAGGAATGTGTTGAATATGTAATGAAGTTCGACTCACTCTTCTACATCCGTCTTTCGTGGATTCGGCATCAATTTCTCGGCAAGCGTTTTTTGATTCTGTAAGCTCCAAGATGAGGGGGGTAACATTGATTGCTGGAGGAGAAATGAGTCGTGGTTGTCGTCTTCTGCAGTGTTTCGAGGGGAAGATTCGTCTTTTTGTGAGGTGGCTTCACTTTGAGATTCACCAGAGGGACGGAGAGTGCTCAACTTCCGATTGCGCTTCGAGCCCACTTGAGTCCAGGAACTGTCGGTATCCAGGGAGATGGTGGCAAGCAAAGCTCTAGGTGACAATATCTCGGGGCCTGGTGTGACTTTCGGCGTTTGGGGTTGTGGTGAGCGTTTGGCCATGGGAACTGAGGAGGATTCGGAGTGATGTTGGGAGGGTATTGACGAGTTCTTCGCAGCGTCCTCCGTGTTTTGATTTTTCTTCTTCTTGGGTTTCTTGACTTTAGGAATTACGCTTTCTGCCGCGGAAGAATCGAACTGTCCTGGTATGGTGTTTGACGAATAAACCGCTTGTGGTGGCGGCGGTTCGCTTGCGGTCGCCCCAGATGTGGCGCCCAAGGCAGGCCCTTTGTTTTGCTTCTTCTTTCCCTTTTTAATGGCGGGACTCGGGGTGGTGGTACTATCGTCATGACTAGAACTGCCAAGTCGAGTAAAACTAACCCCTACGGCACCCACGATGACAAGACCAGTGAGGACAGTGCCGACTAGCTCTGACGATACATAACTCTGTGCAGAACCCATGGGTATGAGAATAAGAAAGGTTGACCGTTGGAAATAACTTGTTGGGGGAGAATTTGAAATTGTGATTCACGTGACATGAACCCTCCACGCTTAATGACTTTCAACGTTTCAAAGTTTACAAACTGTAATGAACAGAAGTTTCGTGCCCTTGATATATTAAATTCCAATATTGAACGACAATTGCAACACGCAAGCTCACTTGTTTGCTGACAACAAAATATTGGGACAGTTATGCCAAATTCGAAGTGTCGGCTCCAGCATTTTGTATTGTCATGGGAAACAATTTACGACATTACAGCGAGGCATCCAGGGATGGTTAGTGCTGGCGCTGACCAGTCCGGGCCGTGCGTAACAACCAATGCTGGATTATGGTGTGTATCTCACCATCTGTCCATTATGACAGCTCCCTCGACAATGTGCGTGCAGCAATTTTCTGCCGCACTGCTGCATATCTGGATCCCTCTGAAGTTCGGTTTCAACCTGTCTGACTTGAAACGTAACTACTTTACTTGAGGACTACGACTCGGACTCTTTTGGGTTCTCGCCTTGTTCGCCTGGCCTACTTCTGTTATCGCCACGAGGCAGAGAATCGTCCTTTTAAGATCGCCACGCTGCTAAGGGTATTTTTTCTTGTGTCACCCTCTTAAGGGTCTTTCATCCAGTACGTGCTTCAGCAATTCCTATGCTTATGTTCGTGATAGGTTACCAGGACGTTTTGGATCGTTTGTCAATAGACTTCAATCCCTGAGTGAGTCCTGCAACCACTTTTCGTTAAAACTTGCTTATAGTTTAGGCCTTCCGTTGTCGATCTTCCACGTTGTCGACCTTGAAAATGTAATGTGTCGCCGTCCACAATTTGTTTCTCATCACTTAGCCCTCTTACTAGCGTTATTCCACACGCCCAGCTTCTTTCCACACACAAGTTCTTTGAGCCGCAAGCCCAACCACGATTCTTCAGATCCGATCTAATGCTGGTGCCCGAAGGACTTTGCCTTGACTTCAAGAACGGAAAGTTGTTCCGGTCTGTGTTCATCAGTTTTTCGCCCATATCGACCACTAATAGTAGTGTAATTCCCAGTTCAACGAGTTCTGAGCCAAGACGCCGTCTTCCAAACCGTCATGGAAACGAGAAGATAGCTATCAATAGGACAGATTCCATCCCACCCGTTTTCGACTGGCCACAAGTTGCACCCCTTTCGGAAAATACACAAATCATTGGGTTAGGTGTTGAACCTGCATATGCTCACGATTACGGCCTAAAGTCACAAATGTTCTTTCCCTCGTCGCTCCGTGGTGCTCCCAGAGCAAGTATCATCCTTCCATCTGAACAACTGAGTCGGCCCGAACGAAAAGATAACGCAGGTCCACCATTATCAACGAGTGAGATTGGGAGAACGGTCTGGTCAAATCCTGTCTGCCGTCCTCATTCGCTGCGCGCCATGAGCGGTACTGAGACCTTGGTGACCCAATCATCAATTATAATAGCGATGCCTCATGAAACATCTTCGGGTTCAATTCTGGAATCAAGGAGGACCGAGGTGATGACTGGTGAGTGGCATTTCTGTTTCTTTTTTGATTTGTATGAAGTTCCCCTTAGCTTCGCCGTCCCACAAAGCTGTATCCTCGACATATGATTCATGCTGCACGGGTACTCCCGTTTCGGCATCCACCACTCCCTCGACTTCGAACAGAGGTGTGCAGACAATTTTCTCTCCTGTCAATCTCCGTTTCTCATGTGTCTAAATTCCTTGTCCTGTTATCTCCGCAACCAGATACATCAACTTCGTCACCTCCATTCATATCAACAGTGCCATCCACAAAGGAGACAACATACCCATCACAACTGACGACCCCAATAACCACTAATGTCGCTGCAAAATCATTTGAGTTGCTTGATGAGGCATTGCTTATTCCACCTCACCCACCATTGGCCATCGTGCCTAAAGAACCACGTTCCTTCAACGTGAGGAGGAAACCACCGCCATCTCTGTCGAACTTGGCGAAATCCTCGCCTGCTTCAATAATAGCAGGGCAGTCATCAAGTGATACATGCGGTGGATCGACTTCACCCGCTTCCTCTTCATTGGCGTATAAAGGAGTTTCGATGCCATCCTCACCGTCTCCTTCAATGGACCAAAAAGTCAAACCATTTCTGGGTGATGAGTCCTACCCTCTTTCCTCGTCGAAGCCAAGAAGTGTTACGAGCACCTCTAGTGGCTCTTCACACGTCACTATGAATGGCCTGGCACCTCAATTTTCGTGTCCTGACTTACCTTCGCCTCCCATGATGCGTACATCCCGGTTGTCAATGAAACGGCTCCTTCCTAAGCTTCCGTCTTCGTCTCCCCCTAACAGCCGTAAACTTGTCAAACGACCAAGCAGGGTTCCATCTTCCGTAGACCCAAAGGCCGACGTCACCTCACCCACTACTGGAGATAATTGCGAGTCTGCAGAGACATTCGGTGACCCTGTCTGTCCGGGAGCTTCCATCCTATCGGCTTTCAGCAAAGTATTGCGGTCGAGTGACGTTGTTCTGTCAAAGGAACATCGTTCTTCAATCCTCACAAGTGACATGCGGCTGTCGAGGGTGCAACCTGACTTTCAAGCCTCTCCCCTTGTTCCCACGAGTCCACATAATCATAGCAGTGTCTGCGAAAAAAGAGAAACAAGCAGAGGGATAAAGGGGTCATCACAACCATTTGAAAAAGCTTCCATGATGAAGGGAGAGGAGGCAGGTGATCCACCGGGAAGAAGACGGAGAAACGTTTTGCGGAAGCGCAGCCATCCTTGCATGATTGGAGTGTCTCGATCGACGAGCACGTTAGGCAATCCTCCATCGCCACTGGACCGGGACGGATGTCAAATTGCTGCGAGTCTTTCCACAGATCAAGACGAACCCGTTCATCGCAGCAGGCGACCAGACGAAACCGATCGAATCCCAATTAGCCAGCCGCAGTCTAGAGCGATGCGCCGTACCTCAGAATTGGAGATCCCGCATGGCATTGCGTTGGGGATACAGGACGGAGTTGTGAGCAATTTGGAATCGTTCGCTCCTCCGTCGTTAATTGCTATACAGAGTAAAGCACAAATGACGGAGGGCCCAGACGAAAGTTCTGTCCTCTGCAATCCACTAGACGATGGCAAACGTGAAGGGTTAATCAAGTGCAGAAGTTTATTGCGCAGCGCCAGCATGAGCGAGATTCTGTTGTCCAATCCTGGGTCGGTGGACTGCCAAGTGCAAAATACAGAGACGATTTCCCATAAGGAAGTAAAGACCAGGGATCGAACGAGTCTGCGAGCGAGGCAGTCACTGAACCTTTCGATCGCAAAACATCCCAACGAGTTGGATGAGGAGAAATTTCGAAAAAGTACCGCCATGAAAGCAGGTGGTGGTAGGCTGAAGAAACTTATGAGGAAATTCAGCCTGAGTGGATCCGTGGACAAACGTGGCGAACGTCCACTCCCGTTACCCGTTTGGGCAATTTCCACACCCATGGCATTTCCGTCTGTTATAATGGGGCTGAATGACAACCAAAGCCCCTCACCTTTCCAAGCCAAGGCCCGCGGTCGAACATCATCGGGATTGGCTGTTTCTAGCCTCGACACTTCTTCCGCCCTTCAAGTGGCCACCAAATCAAGACCTACATATGAAATCCCAATTTTAACCAATCATCCTGTTTCCGTGCCACTTGACCTCCACATTGTGAACCCAAGTGTGTTGGATCAAACATGCGAGGAAGAGGATCGGACTCAGTCAAGTGTGCTGCAGAACATCTCTGCACTGCCTTCCTCATTTCCGAAGATGCCACCCGAGGGCGAGTGGATGAGGAGCAGTTCTCCAGACCTCGAACTTGCTGCATTGCCTCCCCCTCGTAGAGCACCAAAAGCTTCAACTGGTTCCCCCCCGCGGCCATACGTTGAAGCAGACAGCGCCAATGTAACTCATATAAGTTCACCCATTATTCCGGTCTTTTCCATCGATAACACTATCAACTCTTTCCCACTGTGTCGTAAGACCACCTTGGCGACAATTTCGCCAAGCCCCGATTCCCTGAACCTTCGTCAGTCTCATTCTGTTGCCAATACCTCTTTAGCGATGAACAGCGCGGATTCGCTAAGCGATATTCCTGATCTCTCGTCCTGTGGACCATTTATGCCTTCTATTTCTATCACACCGCCATCACACCCTCCCTTGACGAACCCGCAAAGACCCAACCTATTTATTGAGGACGCCCGTCCACCACTGTTTCGAATAACTACGAACAATACGCCTCCGCATCAGCCGTTTCCGAATCAGGAATATTCGTCTGAAGCACAAAATACACCATCTAACTACACCGCCGTTCAACTAGTACCCTCCTTGCACAATGTGGCTGAAGAAACGGACCCGAATTCAAACGCATATTTGACCTTCACAAGATCTTTGAACGCAACCTCGTCAGTTGTGTTCAGACCTGGAACAGCAAACACTTTTGGAGGCTCTGAGAATATCAGGCCTGGCACGAGTGACAGTGTTCAAAGTGCAATCAGCACACCACCCGAAAGGTTCAAAACGCATTCACCGTTGGCTGGTTATTCTTTTTCCACGGGAACCCCTTATTAGAACTGCTTCCTCAAACTTAGAGTCGAAATTTTAGATCATACGTGTTATAGACATACACATTACATTTTCTCAATTGAACCTTATCCTTTGGCAACTACTAACAATTTAAGAAATTTAAAGGTAGATACCTAATGTTCACTAACAAATACAGCCGCCATACCCATACCCGAACCGATGCACATACTCGTCACGAACACCCTGCCACCTGTCTGCCTGGCAATATTCAATCCAGTTGCAACCTGGCGAGCACCCGTACAACCAAGCGGATGGCCGATAGCGATAGCACCCCCGTAAATGTTTACCTTCTCATACGGTATCTTCAGACGTTCGATCGAAAAGACGGCCTGGCTCGCAAAGGCTTCATTTATCTCGAAGAAATCTACATCGTTCTGAGAGATGCCGACAAGCTCAAGAACACGAGGAATGGCGAAGGCCGGTCCGACACCCATGATACGAGGTGGAACGCCCACAACGGCAGCATTGACAAATTTACCTAGAACCGGGAGACGAAGACGTTTGGCTATGGAGCGCCGAGTAAGGATGACCGCCGCCGCACCGTCCGATACCTGTGAAGCATTACCTAACACATTTAATGAGAAGGGTTTTTTATATAAAAAAACTTTGGGAACAAGAAAACGTACCAGCATGAGTTGATCCATCCTTTGTGAAAGCGGGCTTAAGTTTCGACAGACTTTCGGCAGTGACACCCTCCCGAATACCGTCATCCCGGTCAACGACGATTTCCAATTCCTTTTCAGTCTTGGGGTCAATTATCTTGGTCTTGATTGGAATAATTTCGGCCTTGAATTTTCCCGCCTTATCCGCGGCAGCAGCCTTCTGGAATGATTTTGCCGCAAATTCGTCCTGGGCCTTACGAGTGATATTGAAGTCCTTCGCAACGTTTTCGGAGGTGATACCCATGGGCATCAGGCAGTCTTCAGCATCCCGATTGGCAATAACTTCATCTGAGAACTCCCCCAGGGCGCCTGCACCATACCCGAAAGTCATAGACTCAACACCAGCGCCTGAGATTGTGGAATGTTACAAAAATGGCACGGAACAAATGTTTACTAGCTCACCAATACCGATGTCTATTTGCCCCGCTCGAATCGCATTCGCAATGATATTCACAGCAGTGAGACCAGAGGAACATTGCCTATTTACAGTGCTGACAGGGGTTTCGAGGGGTATACCAGCATACAGCGCAGCCATGCGGGCTCCTGTTGCCCCCCCACCGGGAGGCAGGACATTTCCCACCGAAATATCTTGTATCAGCTTGGGATCAAGGTTGACCTTGGTGTAAGCAGCACGAAGGACGTGTGATAGGATAAGCTCGGGCTTGGTATCCTTGAAACCGCCTTTCCTACTCTTCATTGACAAAACTCAGTCGCCAAAACTCGAACTACTGAAGACAATCCACATACCTTGGTCATTGCAGATCTCACAGCGCTAACTATTACGACATCGTCGTCGTGTTTCTGAAGAAGGGTCTTCTGTGGTGACATTTTGTTGGAAAGAGTAAAGCTGGAACCGAACCGGGTTATATCAGTGCTCGGTGACAATCACATGCATTCGGCCTTGACGCGTGACGTCCCGGCTGTTATTACGCAATATCAGAAGGCAATGAGAGTGTTCAATGTATGACCGTAATATTGGGGTTCATTTACCGAGAGTTCTTTACGCAATTCGCTTTTACTTTTTCTACATAAGCCTCTAATCCTGCCTCCCATCTCCGCAGTTTTCCCTTTTTTGTTACGGTATACAAAACGCCTTTGCTTTCTTCACAGTCTTCATTTTCATCCTCAGCATCATCCCCTTCGATAACTTCCTTAAGAAACCAGATATCATGGCTTACAACGACTAATGCTCCTTCAAATTCACGAAGCGATTCGACAAGTGACTCCACTGTTCCCATATCCAAATGATTTGTGATTTCGTCCAACAAGAGAACATGAGGTCGGTGGAACGTGATAAGCGCCAATGCGACCCGGTTCCTCTGCCCGCCACTCAACGTGCGAATGGGACGGGTAACCGGCTCACCGCTGATCCCGCATGAGCCAAAGTGGGATCTGGCCTCTCCCTCGGAAATGACAACTCCTGGATATGATTTCTCCAATTGTTGTAGTGGAGTAAGTTGAAGCTCGAGTTGATCGACAGTGTGCTGCGAAAAATAACCTATCCGCAGGCGGTGATGTTTCTTTATTTCTCCATTCAAAGGTTTCGATTCTCCTGCCAACAGGTTCATCAGAGTTGACTTGCCACATCCATTTGGGCCGAGGAGACCAATTCGAGCGTGAGGGCCGACATCCAACGAAACACTTTGAAGAATCCAGGGCTTTGACGACGATGACTCGTATCGGAAGGAAACATCAGAAAGCTGGAGAAAAGAGCTTCCTGGAAACGTGAATGGCTCAGGGGGTGGTAATTGTATAGGTGCGGCTTTGACACCTTGGTCAACGACAATGCCCGCCCGATACCCGTGATAGCTGCGTTTGTATCGCTTTCCGTCTTCTAGCTTCTCCATACCCATGGTCTCGAGTTTCTAACTAGCCGTCAAATCGAATGAAACCGAATCATTAGCTAGGATAATCTACCTTTTTCCTTGATGCAACTAATCCAAGTCGCTTATCATCTCCAGATGACTTCGCTTGCTGGACACTCTTTTGAATACTCGAAAGGATATGTTTTCTCCTCTTGGAATCGAGCTGATATGTTATGAGCGCTCATTCAAGTAAGATCGACGGAAATTTTTCCAACCTCTTTCAGTCGCGTCTTTCGCCTTCTCTGTTCCTCCGTCGTACTTTCCCAATCCTGGTAATTCCCTGCATGGTAACTTAGAGCCTTGTCCTTGAAGATGATCGTTTCTTCCGTAACGGCATCCAGAAAGTTTCTGTCGTGTGAAACCACGACTATGGTTTGGCCCTCGCACTCGTTTAGAAGATGTTCCTGGAGCCACAGAATTGCAGGAAGGTCGAGATGATTCGCTAATATCAATAAATGGGTTAGACATCATTCCATCCCATCTTTTCAAACCCACTTGGTTCGTCAAGCAATAGAATATCAGGTTTCATGAACAATGCTTTTCCCAGCATGACTCTCATCCTCCATCCCCCACTCAAACAGCCGATTTCCTTTCCTCCATTATCGAGCTCGTCGTCGCTGAATCCCAGTCCCCGTAATATCGTCTTTGCGCGACTCTCATCCCCTTCGACATCGACTACTTCATAGGCCTCGAAAACTTCTTTCATTAAATCATTTGCCATTTTCGGGGTTACGTATAGTTGGGGGTCCTGAGATTGTATTGACTGCAGTTCTTCCTCTGCAACTAGCAGAGCTTGCCGAGCGGTGTGTCCTCGTTGGCCTGAACGCTTAGCCGCAACTTTCTCAGCCATAGAACGTTTAGTTTGTCCACGAGAGATAAGGAGTTCATGGATGGTGTTATTCAAGCTCGCTTCAGATGCTGTCTGGGAATGAAAATCTTGTAGGGCTTGAAAAATATTGATGATGTTGTGTTGCAGAATGAAAAGCGGAATGATTCACCTTGTGCTTCTTTAATTATACGGGTACGCTCGGTATCAGAGTCCAACACCTCCTGCAGGATGGTACGACCAGGAGAGAAAGCCTCAAGCTGCGCAATGTGTAAAATGCGAACGTTCTGAGGGAGTCCGACAAGCATATTGTTTCCAAGAACGTGCATAAGCACTATTGACAAGACCCTATCTTCAATGAAAAACCCAAAGAAACGAGGATTCGAACTCACCCGACTTTCCAATGCCATTCTGTCCTACCATACCATACCTAACACCTACTTTCAGACGCAAGTGTGCATCGACAAGAATTTCTCTGTTATTGACGATAACATTTACTCCCTTTATGTCGATATCAGAACTACTAGCATCGAAAGTTTCGCGGTGAAAACGGCTTTGTTGGGAGTACGCAACGATCTCGACTAGCGAGGTGCCTGACGAAGATGGAACATCTGGTATATTTTTATTTTTGGGATTTGCGGTAGCACGCGCCGGCTTGTTTTGTAATTAATGAATCGAAATTTGAAAACAAGTGAAGTAATACCAGGGATGTTGATTTACTGTCTGTCTGCGGGTGGGTGTCCATCGTCGTTATACGAACAGTGGAAGGAAGGTTGTGGAAGGAGGTGACTCGAAGCGGAGCCGCCCGCAACATAAATACAAAATTATCCTCTCTATATGACTCTGTTCAACATGGTGTAAAAATGTTATAAAGCTTGCGCTGCAGTTTTGTAGATCATAAATATTTTACATAAATCCTCTCATCCTCGGACCTTGGCAAATCGGACATCAACTTTGGTCCAAAAAGACTTGCACTGGATCCGGAGACTTTTACCAATGAACGGCATTGTCACCCTTGTAGTGGGGCTGCAAAGAATAATTTAATCATTATCGTCAGACGCATTCCATGTCAACATCTTCGTGACCAGAATCGGGCGACTGTGAACTTTGTCGAGTGCAGTCCCACGTCGGTGCATGAGTTCCAAATCGTGGTAACCTCAATCAACTTTGAAACCAACTTTTGCTGGAGCCTTTCTAGAACTTCGAATGGAATACCATCTGAAGGTGGCGTCCACGGGAATATGATGCCATGCGTTCCAGGCAGAACAAAATATTCCTTGGTGTCGGTCTGCAATAGCTCACCGAGCCAATAACAGCAGAGGCACGACTTTTTTGCAACGCCAATCACTCGGTCAGCATTCTACAGAAAAAACAACAAAGAGGTGGTAAATGATATAATTCAAGTTACCGAGAATAAAGGCCTTAAACCGGGAGTGACCCTATTGGTAAATGGCTTGGACGTGAAGGAATGTATGAGGCCATCATCGTGGCCTCACAATGAATTTTACCACAGTGAATAGTACCTTCGTCGCGAACTTGTCGAGGTCCAGGAGGCGATCAACATAAGTAGCGGCATCCGTACTAAGCGTCAATTGTGGCAGTATGACCTCTTTCATTAGAGGTCGAAGGTCGGTCATCGAGGAGTTATGCATAGACTGATAGGTGTGGAATTGTGGCAAGCGATCCCTGATCGAGACAGAGACAATCCCGCACGGTGCCAGGCAACCATAGCCATACAGCAGTGGACTAGATGACTTCTTCCTTGTCCAAAGTCTTCATCGAACGGGACATCGGATGCCAGCGCGTCGGACTCCTCTAGAACGGTCAGAAGTTAAGTGGCAGCCTGACCAATGGCTCTTTTTAAATTACTCACCTTTTGAATTATCGAGCTTTGAAATTGTCACCGCCATGAAAACTCGGATGTAAAGAGAGCGGATTTTGAGGATCGTCTCGAAGGCACGATTGTCGTAAAGCCTGAGAAGGGAGTTTAATGTAAAGAAACTCTTGTTCAACTCGTCGATGGATGCCAACTGCATATCACACCTCTCGGCTAGGTCCTTGACTCCTAACGAAGATCGAAGACCAGGCGAGAACGGTAGAACGGTAGAATAGATACTCTCGGTCGGTTGTCCCCTGAATCGCCTGGAAAGGTATCTGGGAGGAGTCAAAGGACGGGTACAGATTTGGATGGACCCGGAAATAAGTTTCCTTCACAACATCAGCATCCTCAAGACACCATGCCTGCAAAAAATTGTGTAGCGCGTCCCAAGCATGACTCCATCTGCCTTCAGCCGGGCTTTCATTTTACGGTGACACCGTAACCAGATAAATCGCATGAACTCAGTTTTGGTTTCCCGCCGCCGGTCATTGGAGAGAACAATGAGCGCTTTGAATAAATCAGATCCGTGCGCGTCCAAGGCAACCTCTTGACCTGGCGGACTAAAATGGGTATTTTAACTTTTTGCGATTGAAAACCAGGTGAACATACTTCATGGAGGGGTCTGCCAGGTTGTGCAAACTCGGTTCGATCATCTATCTTTCACAAAATTTTCACCACTTGGCCCGCGGTCTGCGTATTCTGTGAACTCGATATGTGAACTGTCTTCTATCTCTTGAACATTGACAGCGCATATGGCAGAGCGATCTGTGTTACCGGTGACTGCCGCTGCTCCCTTGGATCCTTGGGAAAGCAGAATGGCAAGGTGATTGTACGCTTTGGAGAGGACTCGGTATGTGTGCGGTATTGTGGAATCTGGGGATTCGGAAGGTATCCCTTGAGGCGCCGGCTGGAGCAGGTAAATTGCAGTTGTCAATGCGCGGATCTTCATCTCAGAAGAGCTAGCCATAGCCAGTCACTGAGAGAGTTTATAATGCAACGGCCGGTACCCGTGACAATTTATCTCCTGTACGTACCGTAACCAGTGTAAGCTGTGGGTCACTAATTGAGAACATCCAACAGTTTTTTTGATGAAGATTTCCAGATGGGCTGCCGCCTCAATCTTTGACTCCCACGACTTATCTGAGAAAGTGCCCGCATGGATGTAAACATTCCAAGCTACAATCTGACAAGCTCTTTGGTCTATTGTGTCGACGACTCAGAACTTATCTGCTTTACACAGATGGGTATACTGTGTCTATATTTCCTATTTGTGACTGGTTTGAAAGGCGTGAATCGATAGGACAAGTGGAGGATGACTTTTGCAGATAACACGCCTCATCTAAGTGCGATATTCCCCGTTGATTCTTACATATTCCTAGAAGTTGGTTTCAACGATAGTTCCGAGGCCCTCGGAACGAAAAACTCACATAGCTGAAGTCACAGGTCCAGTATTTGGCCTCGCCTTGTCCTCTGAGCCCGAGGTCAACCACCAACTCGAATTCTTCCCTTTTCAGAATTTCCGTAGCTCGTACTTCATCTACCACTTCTGGCTCACCGTTTACGAGAACAGGTAGTGGGGAAGACCCATCCGAGGGTATGAATGTTACGGATACCTTTGTTGGGTCGATGGTAGGGCGTGGATCCGAGGGCGACGTGGATGAAGGAAGAAGAGGAACAGATCCTGTTGCTGCTAAAATACGACCCCAATTAGCGTCTTCGCCATATAGCGCTGTTTTGACTAAGGCGGAAGTGGAAATGCGTGACGCTATGCTGTGTGCGTCAATGTACGTTGGCGCACCCTGTATAGGGAACTGAATTAGATGGGGGGCTTTAAAGGCAAAGAAGATAAACCTTGACAGTAACCGTCACAAATTTCGTAGCACCCTCGCCATCTCGAACAACCAACTTCGCTAGGTCCTGGGCGAAATCGGTTAAAAGGCCCCTGAAGATTTGATACGATTCTGCATCCGTCTCCTCATCAATAAGATGCTCTTGCTTATGTTCAGTCGGCACAGCGCCACCATTCGCGAAGATATAGATGGAATCATTGGTCGACATGTCTCCGTCAACACTAATCGAGTTGAAACTCCTATCCACCGCATACGCCAATGCTGATTGAAGGCTCCGAGGGGACACAAGAGCATCTGTTGCGATACATCCCAGGAGCGTGGCATGCCGTTGGGGATTTGGAGTGGAAGGAAAAGAGGTGGAAGCGGGGCCCATGTCCGGGTGTATCATTCCTGCACCTTTGTCCACACCTGCTATGCGGTATTCTATCCCCCGAATTGTGAATACACGAGAACGCAATTTTGGGAAGGTATCTGTGGTCATAAAAGCTTTTGCAAAACGTTCCCAAGATGAGAAATCAGCTCCAAGTGATTGAGACTCAGAGCTTTGGGATTTTGGGGCACAAGAACGAATGCCCTGGATGACTTTCCGTATGTCCAGATTTACCCCAATGACTCCTGTGGACATTACCAAGGCCTCGCAGCTCGACTTGTCTTCTTTGGGGATGAACAAGTGGTCTGTCTCCTTTACCATGCTCCACGCATTGTCCAAGCCTTGTTTTCCCGTAACTGCATTTGCGCAACCACTGTTTACGACGAGACTGCGCGCATACCCTCCGTTTCTCGCCAAAATTTCATCCGAAACGAGAACAGGAGCTGCCTTGAAAGCATTCCTTGTAAGACAAGCAGCAGCGGTAGTACGAGGAACCGTAGAATGAAGGATTCCTAAGTCGAGTGCAGAATCATTTTTCTTGATTCCTGCATAAGTTCCACCAACTAGAAAGCCCTTGGGAAACGAAGAGGAAGGAATGGGTGCATGGTGGCGAGACTTTGGAGGTGGGAGACGAGATACGATGGGAGGGGCAGTAGAGGAGAGGAACCGCTTGGAGATAAAGGACATTTCCTATAAAGTCAAGCCATTAGCTCTATCACAAGGGTCGAACCGTTTGTTCTTCACCTCTGCTCAACGTTTCCGAGGAAGGGATCGGAATCGATTTTCGCCATCGTCCGGACCGGATGCTTTCTGTGTATTGGCAGCTTTATTTGCAACACTAATGTGTACGGCATCTATCTCTCCTACGGTCTACATATTGGACGAAAGGAAGTCAAATTGGTCTGCAGAACACGAGAAAGGAATTTCAACAATCTACCCGTTTGACTTGCAACCATCTGGGGCAGACGATTATGTTGCGCGAACATATCTTCAATTTCTTTGGTTGCCAAATGTATGTTCATTTCCTGGCTCGTAAAACACTCCATTTTTAACAAAGTCTTGCCCGCAGTCTCTGATGCCACTATCATTCCTTGTACCTTCATTGAAACGCGTAGAATCGCCCCCGACGTCGTCGAATACTCTATCACACCCCATGCATGCTCTTTTGGATCCACTCCTCCTCTCAACTCGTTCGGTAACCAATAAATATCACTCTGAACTGCTACAGATCCTGGCAAATGGGGGTGGGGCAGGTGAGATGGAGGAAGCTATGATGTGGTATGCGGTTGAACACGAGAAACCAGACGGAGCAACCGCCCGGCCCAGTTCTCAGAAACATGGAGAGGAAGGTCAGTGGACTGACGAGAAGTGGAGAGCACGATATCTGGAAAGAATGGAACGACGAGAGTATGTCTCTCTGTTCTTCGGCATTGGGAACAACTAGCTCACCGTCAAAGGCAGAGTCCAAATACAAATTTTGCTCTATATGTTCAAACTTTCTCTTCCCCAACACTGTTCTCCACCTTCCTTGGACCATGACGATACCCTGAAAGCTTCAAGGTCGGGAAAGCGGAAACGAGCTTCCGAACCCACCGAACCAACCTTGAATGTCGAGGAGCAGTTGGAAACTTTCATGGACAAACTAGCGATGTGGCAACTAGTTGGCCGTGTTGACGATGCCTTTGATCATGATCCTTTACCAACGAAGAACGTGGAAAGAATCAGTAAAGATGAACGGGACTGGACACAGATTTTTGTGGAGGATGTCGTCGAACCATTGTAGGTTATGGTTCATGAAGTGTTTGATGGAGACTGAACGGTTTCGCCAGTTTTAAAGCACAACTACCCGAACTCTGCAAACTTCTCCGAACGAAAGTTTTCCCAACATCGCCTTTCTCAGAATCAGATGCAACCCCTACACACACCTCATCACCCGAACCAGTTGCACCGCGCTCTTCAACGACTACTTATGTACCTGCGCGTCTCCCTCTTAAAAGGGCCTTATCTCGAACATCATCGACATCGTTCTCGCGTGCACCTTCACTTCCTCTAACCATCCTTTCCCCTACCCGTTCTACATCCACTTCATTCTCTTCTCACAACCTCATCCGTTCGAGGTCGAGTTCTCTTTCATTGTCATTAGCCCAAGAACAAGGAGAACGGGCTGCTGCTGCTGCTGCGGCAACGGAGCAACAAATCAGGAAGAGAGGACGTTTTCATAGGGAAGTGAGTATGACCAGGGTGTTTAAGAATAAAGGGAAGGGTAGGGGTAAGAATTTAGGGGGAGCTGGCGTGGAGGATAAGAGAAGTGCAGGTGGAACTGTCAAAATTGAGCCCCCAAAATTCGAGAAAACTCGAAAAGACCAGGGCGTTACGCTTGTCGACGAGACACCCGTCAAGCCTCGCATTTCGTCGACTTTGGAGAATACCACCAGGAATGTGTCAATCAAACCTCTTAATTTTGCGATTGCCGAAGCCAAGCGAGATAACATCCTCATGCAGCCCATGCTCACCGAGAAAGGCGACCAAGAGGAGGAATGGATGATGGACAGGTCAGCGGCCGTTGTGGTATTCGATCCGGTGCTAGAGGCAAGGAGACCTAACTACGACAGCGACCGAGAGGAAGAAAGCTCTCGGGTGCAGGTGATGCGGACCAGGAAATCGTCAAGGGGGAAATCAAGAAAGAAATAACCAAGAAATAACGCTGTTGAATGTGTTTTTTACTACTTGGTTTTACGTAATAAATAAGAAACCTGCTTTTTGGCTTGGCGTCAACGGGATTGTCTTGGCGACATTGATCGACAATAACATACGTTCCTTTTATTTTCCCTGCTCTGTCGACCGGTTGTGTTTTTCCTTTCTTCCTGCATTCGACAGATTGCCCGAATGATTTGGCGAATATTCTGGGTGATCCTTATAGCAGCAACCACTTTGATTCGTGAGTACTTGAGTTCTTATCCCTATGTTTTGTGGATTGTTCCCAACTGCCATCCAGGTGCTCAACAAGAACCAATATACGTTCCTTTTGCATGGGATCAAGTGCCTGCCTCTGCAACCCCAGTAGGCGTCTCCGGTTCTACCACAACCTTCGTACTTATTGAGGGAGAAGGGAGAAGGGCCACTCTTGGGCCAGGTATGCCTGAATTGATATTCTATTTTATCGTCTTATTTATGTACCAATCCAGCAACTCTCATCCAAAAACAATTAGAAGCGACTATGACATATGTCGCACCTTCGGCCACACTCTCAGGAATCTGCAACCTCCGTTCCCCCATTGCTGTGTGCACCCTCAATGTTTACGAAACAGGTGCAGTTTTCCCTTCAACTGGTCTCCAAGGCAGCTCCACGGCAACGCCCAGAGGAGGAAAAGAAACTGGGGCATCACAACTAGGAACTGCTACTTCTTCGATGGGGGGCTTCGTATTGGCGCTGGGTACTGTAGGGCTTGGCTTCGCCGTTGCAGTCACATTCATACGATAGGTACCTTTCAGTACCTCATTCGAGTTAAGGTTCTGCGAGCCAAGTTTGTGTACGATAAAGTTCCACTCACACAGGCGTCCAAGTCTGTTGACTTGTACAATAGTCGTCCTATCAATGTTATGAATCATATTTGAGGGTAAGAAGACTATGAACACGAAGAAATAATTAGCCTCGACGGCAATGCTACAATCCTGTGACAAGGTTGTCGAGTATCTGTTAAACTGACATAATTTGCTTGAGGGATCCCTCTTTGTCACATCACGACAGAAAATGGTCGTGGAGTCCTTCCTTCGCTTACTATGTAGGTTTTTGTTAGAAAAAAAAGAATGAAAAATAAAAATAAAGGGCCCACCTCGCCCTCGCCAAATTGGAAAACCTCCGAATGAACGCGAAACATAGTTGCCAAGTTCGTCATATCTAAAGGGGTTGGCCTGCATGCTTCAAAGCCTTTCTGGGATTTTAATGTGAATCAGAATAGAGCCAGTCCGATGGAAACAGAACCCTGAAATTTGTTGAAGGAAATCTCTGGCATGGTACACGTGCAAGGGAGAACAGCCCAGGTTTGAGAAAGAAGATAGGAATAAAGTAATGACGGTTCTGAAATCGAAGGCTCAGCACGTTACAATTAGCCTGACTCAGAGCTTACCAGAGAAAATATCATGTAGGGTAAACCTTCATATCTACATCCCCTTCAATCGTAGTTGTTGACTTTCCTTCCCGTTTATGCTCACGTCCCAACCCTGCCGCCCTCTCAGACTCCTCAATTGTATAAGCAGGCTCCTTCAGTAATTTGCATCTCCTTTTGTGTATTTTGCTCCGCCAATGTGATTGCAAAGCAACATCCGTTTCAAAGTACCTAAAGCAAAAAAAAAAAAAGGTTAGCTGTGTGCGGTTTTTGGGATACTATAGGCTATGCGAAAACTTGCTTAGCACATTCAACACAGTAGTGTTGGCCGAGGCCGGGTTTTTCGTAATCAATGGGTTGGACCTCTAATGCCACTCTGTTCTATGCAATAGGTCAAGATGAATCCAAAGGTAAGAAATGACGTTAGCACCAACTTTCGGATTCAAGTCGATGAGTTGTATTTGATCCAGATCTTTTGTCCTGACCTGAGAAATATTGTCATCTATGTTTATGAAAAAATTTTCAAAAGGCATACGCGTGTTCGGGATGCCCTATGTACATCTCTCCTGGCGTGATGTACTCTCGACCGACGTAGTCGACCCATGAGGATGATGGGGAAAGCAAAATTGCAATATGCCGTTGATTGGTCGAACTGGTCTTGCCAAATATAGGACAAGCCACAATCCAATTTCCCCAGCTCTCTTGCAGCTCTCATGCGAATTGTTTCTTGGAATATAGTGAGTGATTTCTTTGACCTGTTTCATGAATATTCCTAATGTATGTTTAGAATGGAATACGCACGTTGCCTCAATATCATCCGTAGGTTAATAACTTGGGAGTCGTGCCTGAAATCGTTAACATGCGGAACTCAGGTGGAATACGCTCAAAACATTCGACGATATTCTGGGTTACTTACAAGGAGATATAATATGCTTTCAAGGTATGTCTTACCTGTTACCAAGGTCCAACTGAAATTGTTGCCAGAGGTTAAGTCATCTAGGCAAAGCCTGCCGAAGCAGGTCGCACTACCCGATTCCTACAACTCATTCTTCTCGTTTCCTCTCAGCAAGACGGGCTATTCAGGTGTCGTAACTTACACGCGTACAGATACTGTAATCCCTTTAAAAGCCGAAGAGGGCTTAACCGGTCTCATCCAACCCCGTCCAGCGTTTTCTGAGAAGGAACGAATTTCTCGCTCGGGATCATATCCTCCTGACCTCAATGATCCTGATTCGGAAGAAGTGAATTACAAGGACCTTGACGGAGAAGGACGAGCGGTTGTGGTGGACTTTGGATTGTTCGTCCTTATCAACGTATACTGTCCCAATGAAGGTAGTGGCTCAAAGGAACGAGAGAACTTCAAGATGAATTATCATCGACTTTTGGAGGCACGAGTGCATGGACTCATACAAGAGGGGCGGCAGGTCATCGTTGTCGGGGATTTGAACGCATGTGCAGCTGTGGAAGACCATTGCGAGGGACGATTAATGGTTGCGCGCGGACTAACAGAAGGACTTCAAGGAGAAGAAGGTTTCTGGGGTAGAGATCACAGAAGGTGGATTAGAGACTGGCTGATAAAAGATGATGGGACAGGATCCTTGATGGACATTGTCCGGAGACTTTGGCCTGATCGGAAGGGGATGTATACATGTGCGTACATTTCTGCTTTGCTTTTTCACTTCGTTAAATGTCTCACAGGTTGGAACACTAAAATATCTGCCAGGGAGACAAATTATGGCACGAGAATCGACTTCATCCTAATTACTCCTGGACTTGTTCCCTGGATAAAAGAAGCAGATATCCAACCTGATGTTAAAGGCAGTGATCATTGTCCTGTATTCGTGCACCTCCGAGATGAGATCACCAACCCAGACGGGTCATTCACAAAATTGCGGGACGTGCTGGGTGTCTGGTCCGGGGATGGTCTTGCTAATCCTCCCGAACCTCCTCGATTGGCTGCGAAACATTGGGACGAATACAAACAACAGCTTCTCTCCACATTTTTTGCGAAGAAGTTGGATTGTGCGCCTTCACAGCAACAGATCTCAGAAGTACGGTCTTTCAGCAACATTCACGGGATCCAATGCCAAACGGAAAGTAGCCATCAAACCTCCCCAATTGTAGAAGAGGAAACACAAATAACGGGTGCCACGAAGCGCAGAATAATTGTCACGAACAGTCCAAAATTAACAAAGAAAGTCAAAGTGTCCTCACCAAACCAGGGATCATCGGAGCCGAAACGCAAGACAGTTGCCGGCCAGTCGACCATCGCAAGTTTCTTTTCGCAGTCTCAACCTCAGATCGCTTCCAACCCGGCATCCAAGTCAAAATTGGCATTCGACGGTCCTTCTACACCACTGACGACGCGTAAAAGGCGCTGTTCACCACAATCCAGTATAGCTCCTCATTCACCACCCACGCAAGGCGTCGATGAAGAACCTGATTATCATCCCTCTTTCTTCCTGTCGGAATCAGAACCCCAACTTTCGTCTCCATCGACCCTTCGAGATAAGGACAATGACATTCAGGCATGGCGTTCCTTTCTCGCGCCGACTCAAATTCCGAAATGCACTACCCATAGGGAGCCGGCGAAGGAGTTTACAGTCAACAAAGCTGGGCCGAACAAAGGGAAAAAGTTCTTCATATGTTCTAGGTAGCCTTTTTTCTTATTATATCGAACCTTCGCTCACTTTTTGTACCAGGCCCGTGGGCCCAGGCTATGACAAAGGTCGAGCCGAGCGTTTGAGGGAACAAGTCAATCCACAGTTCAAGTGCAATTTTTTTAAATGGTCCAGTGATGTACGGAAAGAGACCCGTACTGAACGTAACGAACGAAGATAGATTTTCAGACATTCTATTATCATCCCGAACGACAAAGTTTCCCTTAAACGGAAGTAGACACCTTCTGAAACAAATAACTTCGCCTGTAACTTCATACGGAGGTTTGCGACCCGCAGAATTCCGTGGGCCTGACTGAAGGAAGTGGGTGGGTGGGAAAAAAGAAATTTGTACTTGAACCTGAACTTAGTAGAGACGTTATCGACGACAACGAGTCTGTTGATATGATTGATATATTTGTACGTGTTTCGCTTCGTAATCTTATCCTAGCGAGTGTTCTGGAGCGGCTTTCTACAAGTGAGTTCTTTCCATAGTGCCGAGTGACTGTACCTAGCTCATCAGAGTAAAAGGCTTGGCTGGTCCTTCAGTTCCTCTGGGTGGTCGTGAGTTACATATGAGCGATCGTTGTCTGTAATGTCTATGATGCCTTTCTTCAGAGTCTGGTTTGTCGTCCTTACGCAGTAGAGATTGGTACTGACCAGTGGTTGCCTACTCAGCTGTCCTCGATGCCTTTACGAGTCCCTATCAAGGTGACACTGCCACTCTCAGGAAGGCAATCGATCAGGTCATCAATGACCAGCGTTTGTACTCTAACGGCATACCCTTTGTTCAGTCGTCGGGAACCGGGAAATCGCGTCTCATGGTTGAACTCGGACAACATTTCTTTGTCCTTATTGTCAATCTCAGAGACGATGACCCGGCAGGAAGCTTTTGTAAGTGCCGTTGAAAGCCAATTTGGTGGATAACCTGACCATTTCCAGCGTTCCCCGAACCCGACATTGCTGTGCGGCAATATTTGCAACAAATGCTCTGTCCGACAAGCATTGCTGAATGTTGGCGATTACGCTACGCTGCTTTTCTTTGTGGCGTCTTCGACATTCTCTCCGAGACCCTCGGAGCTGATGTACCTGTACCTTCCGAATTTGCGAAAATTTTTGAGTCCCGAAACTCAAAGTCAGCATACCTAGACAAAGTTATTCTGCGTTCTATGGTAAGATTTTTCCCACCGGTGACAACTTTGTTGACATGTTCTCATGGTTTTCAACAGGAGTGGGAGGAAAGGTTCTGTCAGTCATACACGGCGGACGGTGGCAGGAGAAAGTGTAAGTCTTCCATTAAGCATGAGAAAACCCGAACCTTATCCTTACTTGGGCAATCAAATTACGAGCCCCGATCTTCTCGAAAGGGCGAAAATATGTTTCACAAAGTTGCGAGGTGTTGATCCTTCCAAGCCTCCTCCTCCATTAGTGCTCGCATTGGACGAAGCCCATGTTATGACGATGCGCGACGCTGGCCCTGTCTCGGGGTCTCTCTTGGACATTTTTTTAAAGTGTTATGGCTGATATAAAGGAAGCTTCGGCAGATAGTAATGGGATCATTCAATTTTGCCGCCATCCTCTTGTCAACGAACTCCCAGCTGAACGATGTTGCCCCAACCGTCGGTCAGATAGAATCTCAACGTTCACGCGCCTCTCTTTTGGCTGGGGCGTTGACTTGCATTCCTTTTGATGTGTTTGTTGAACGGAACAAGACATGGACCGTCGAAGAAATATCCACCTTGCAATTCATCAGCACCTTCGGACGCCCCCTGTGAGCTTTCTTCCCTTTTTAAAGTGCTCCGTTTAATCACCTGTGCAGATTTGGTGCTTTGATAAAGAACGGCCTAGACCCCCTCCATGCACTGACCCTTGCACGGGAAAAGCTTGCACATGCAAGACTCCCTCATTCCGTAGAAACCTTGGGGAACAATCAAACCGCTTTTGCCTTGCTTTCGCGACGCGTCCTTCTTCATTTTCGACCTTTGCAGAGTTCTTCAACCATCATGTCGTCGAATCTCATTGCCCGTCATCTACAAATTGCATTCGTCGTTCCAAAGCATGGTCACTTTGTTGTCAGCGGATCTCCAAGCGAGCCGTTTCTTATCGAGGCCGCGGCTCACATGATGGCGACTCCTGGTTTTAGTACTATCCGTTGTTTGCTCAACTTCGCTAACGAAGGGTTTCTTAATGCTGGCGAGAGTGGCGAAATTGTTGGACGGTCACTTACGATCGATGCATACGATGTTGCTTTGCGTAATTACACGCATCCAGCATCCACACCTATCTACCACTCTTGGGTACCAGTTTTGGAATTTTTGAAAGCCTTGTTCGCCGATGAACTTTATGAAGAAATTATCAAGATCAAACCTCTTTGTCAACTAAATGGTCGGACCCTCGGAGAAGCGTTCGGGAGCGCTGTGATCCGTCTGACCCACTATGTTCGTCTGTCGCAGCTCAGTCTCATAACCGCAGCCAATGTGCGGAAAGCATTTTTACGCGGCATGGGGTTAGTTGGCGCCGAGAGTCAGAAGTTGATTGACATCCTCATTCCTATTCTGTTCGTGGACCCCAAACAGCGGCCTTCCAACTGGGTCGTTGACTCTCGGAGCTTCTCCCACTTCATGGCCAACTGGAAGAATAAGGCGGTAGACGCCACAGCCCCGCACAGCGACCCCTACGATGACTATAAGAAGCTCAACACGGGACTGCCGACGATTCTTATGTGGAACCAATTTGGATCCAAGAAGAGCCACCACCGGCTACCCCAGGCGGGGTAGCCATCCCGGAAGAGCCGTGTATTTCATCGACCTTTATGGAATCGGCCCAGATGTATACAGGGCTATCACAACGGAAAATCAACAGCAATATCGGCAGTTCATTGGTTGTGAAGACATGTTTCGAGATGCACCCTACATATTCAAGGAGTATCAATCTGCTGTGGAGGGTATGCTACCAAGATGGTCGCAAAAATCATTTAACCAGACTGCTTCTTGAGACCAATAGCGGACTCTGAACCAAGGGAGCAGGACTGACGGTGCCAGGTAAAATATTATGAGGAAAGGGCAAAGGTGGTCTGATTAGAACATCAGAGAAATAATAAAAATTCATATCTCTACTAAGGTAGGGGTAAACCATGGGCATCCAATGTCACATGACCCACTGTGATAAAGGGTGACAAAAGGCTAGAAAATTGAATAACAATATATCGAGCTTATATTTTAAAAATCCGTCCGCAACCAAAGCTTCATTCTTTGGATTCAAATTTTTTGTTGCGGACTGATTTTTTAATTAGGGACTGTAGAATATGTTATAACATTTAGATGTATTTTAAGGAATCGCACCACACATGGTACAAATATACTTTTGACAGCGCGGTTCACGCATTAGCTTCTCAGTCACAGGAGTGTCACATCACCTGACATTGGATGGCAATGGAATTCCCCTACCTTACTTCTCGGGTCGAGTAGCGGACCCTGAGAGCAATAGTGTTAAGTTACCCTTCGTCATCCATGTCGCCCTTGTTGTCAAAGTCAGAAATTGGAGAGTATTTCTGAATCAATGATAACCTGCATCTTTCCACTGAGAGTTGGTGCCAATGCTGTCACCCTGTTTTTGGATTTGAGACCAGTGTTCGCATAATGGGACCATGGCCTAGAATACTTCTATTTGGGCGTCCAACCTGGCACGGCAGTGGCAACCCATAGAGCCTGAGATAGGTTTCCTAATGTGACATAACTCCTACAAGGGGCGTTCGACAGGTCAGTGTGTTAGGGATAGAGCTTGGACATCCTACAACTATTGCATCTGTCTTGGACAGGCATCACCCAATTTACACGAGCATTTTGGGTGGTCCAAATCATCGTGAGAGTCAGGATGTTGACGTTTGAGTCCATCTGAGCAGAGAGATATGGCCAACGATGAGTACGGTACAGACAAGCTGAAATAAGTTGCTTACTGTATGAAAGATTGGATTCCTCCGACGAACTTGGGGTGATTAGGTCTGGTGACATGACACATGAGTATGAGAGGCTCAGTCAGCAGTTATTTGCTTGCACTCACTAGTAGCAAGGGTCATGGGCCCCTTCACAAAGATGTGAAGCCTATCATCAGCAGGTTGGGTTGGCCAGTAGTAGGAGACGCGCTGCAAGGCTGAGTTGATGAGCCTTCCCTCGTTTTCGCTGATTTTGAGTTGCTGAAGAGTATCGTCAGTGTGTTCATCAAAAGGATATCAACCTAAACATAAATATTGATGCTAGACTCAAAGATGTCACTCACTTTCCAGAGCACCAGATCTTTGGCAAATGCAGAGCTTATGCCTTTCGCATGAATGACTTTCTTCAAGACGGTGATAGGCTGTTTTCCGCTATAGACACCGGGATGACAGTGTCGCCTTCAATGAGACACAACAGGTCACGGAGAGAGAGTTGTTACCAGAGCTTGTTCCAGCTGCGATTGGCGTAGAGTCCTTGTTTCACTGATCAATGTCCATCATCATGGGTCGATGCTTTTGAGTCGTTGAAAGACCAAGGCGGTCACTGTAACGATGTGACTTAGTGTATTATCTACATTTCCGCTCCGGAGTTCCGGAATCCAAGACTTTGTACTTACTCAAACTACAATATGGATTCAGATAACGTACTCAGCCCTGGGACCTCCAACTTCTATCAGCTAGCAAAAAGTCGTCTAATCGTGGATAAGAGCTCTGCCATTCAAGACTTCCTTGAAACCCACTATCCAGTTCACGTTCTCCTTCGCCCATGCCGTTCAGGCAAGACTACTCTGTTGACCATGTTTGAGTGAGATATTTCACAGCACCATATCATCTCATTAACAAGATGCATGATATATAGGGCTTTTTTTCAACGCGGAAGTCCGGCTGTGCTGAACGATCATAGGCAACTATTTCTCGACAACAACCTCGCCATCACCCACAACACGAAACGTATGGAGAGCTTCGGCACACACCCGGTATTATATGTTAATCTTTCTGTGAGCTAGCTCATATACCAGTTTCCAATTGATGCTGATTCACAGCGAAAGATCAGGGGCAAAACCTTCAAAGACCTTCATGTCGCGTTCCAAAAGCAAGTTAAGGCAGTGGCTGAGGATTAATTCAATTTGTTCCTTTCGTTTGCCCTTTATCTGAATTCCCTCTGCAGATATATATGTTGGGTGACTCGGGCAGATATTCACAGGTGTGTATGTTTATGGAGGCGGAAACACGGATGCTATACGAACGACAAAAGAGCACGCAACCGGTATGTGATTCCGTAAGTTAGTGTATTGGTGATTCTTAGTCGCCTTACAGGCGATCCCTTTCGCACTTGCGGACTTGAGTAAATGGTATAACAGGTATAATTCAGAGGATGGCGAAAGGCTTTACAATCCCTATTCCCTTGCCATGGCACTCCAAGAAAGTAAGTTAAAATGTTATTGGGCTGAGTCAGGTAAACCTTTCCTTTCGCTCATTTTGCCCCTTTCCTAAAGTTTTCACATATGTTATCATCAAGTCATTTTGGAACGATTTCATGTCTTTCTCAGCAATGATGGCAAATTTCGCAAACAAATTGACCTACTTCTTGTGAATGAGCCCATGAACATTGAACTTGATAAAGGAATGACATACCACTCGTTCGTCGCGTTATTCTGTCTCTAATGTGGATGCATAAACATTGAGTCAGGATTCCCATGTCAAGGATACAGTTGTGGACCTTACTGTACTTGGCTGGGTACTTGACAAGGTGGATGGTGAGCATATATTTGCGTTTCAAGCACATCATTCGCTCTTCATTTATATAGGTCGGGAGCGATTGTCTACATGATGTTACGGAGAGTGACATGGGCAATAGCAGTGATTCAGATAGCCCCGACGATGATACTGTCTCTGATGGCGGCAACAACATTGATGGCAGCGTCGGCGACTTCACCCGTTTCCTCAGCGCTCAAATACCGAACCACGAGATTAAATACATATTCCGCCAATGGCTTCATGATCACCTTATGAGTGTCGTGAATCTCTCAGGAAAGGAGGCGACTTGTATGGCAATTTTTCGAAACATGGTTTTGGGCCCTATGGCCAAGTTTGCGAAAAAATTCATGGCGATGATATGGTCGTCTATGCCTAATCAGTTCCTGGGCTCCAAGGGGTGTATGTATCAGGCATTCGTCTGTGGATTCTTCACCGTTGCTAGTCAACTTGCCACCAACGATGGAGAGTGGACGCTTACTGTAGAGGGTTCCTCTGGCATTGGCCGCTTTGACTTCTGCCTGCATCGTATTACCGAAGCAATTATCCATGAGTACAAACAGATCAAGATGTCAAAGCGCGATAAAAGGAGTGGTTACGATGAGTCGAAATGCAGAAGGCTCACTAAGGAGGCTGAAAACGGGCTACAGCAGATCCACAACAAAGGCTATCATGCAAAGCTGCCAAATGAAGTCACCAGGCTTCGCGAATACAGCATTGCATTCCTTGGTCCGTATTGCGCAATCATAGGCCATTCACTTGAGCGGGTACCTGGAGGGCAGTGGAAAGTTACTGGGTTGTACGATGCTGAGAGAAACGAGAGGAACTGTGTCGCGTTGTACACCGTGGCTAGTACGGTGGCAGCTACTTGACATGGTAATTACACACTTTCGTAAGAACTTAGTAAATAGGCTCAGCTGACTCTTTTACCGGAAACTTTTTATGATGTGTTATCATTAATACCTCCGTGAAAATATTTGTCAGATCAATCCCTTTTCTGATTCTGAGTCCTGAGTTCGAGAACTGGACTTCTGATTTCAAAATTATCCTGTTGGCAGGCACCAAGGATGAACCAGTGGGATATGCGTCGAGTACATCATCATCATCGACAACACGCATTGTATCAAAATTCACAAAGTCCATATTTTTACGTCTTGTAGGCAACTATTGATCACGGAAAACAACCTGAAAGAGGTTCTCTCTCTCCTCACTATCTCTGTTTAGTGAACCCGAGAAGTAATATACCAAGTAGGACATTTTTTGTAAAATTAATCATAATGTTATGGTTTATCGTTGTGTCAACGAGACTTGATATAATCCTCTAAGATTACGAGTTCGAGTTAAGATGATTCAGTTAAGAAGTCTTGGTGTTTCGCAAATGATAGGGATTGTGATCGAGTAATATTCAAACTGAGGAACTAGAGATAATGTACAAGTCTTTATATACTAAAGGAACAGAGACTAAAAATAAACCTAAGGCGTGATATGGTGCGAGAATGATGTGATAACATCTCATAATGGTGTGTGAACTAAATATAGGCACAAAGGGAAAGACAATAAGAGAGATCGCACCAGAATGGTGCCATAAGTCGTGCTGATTGCACCATATGTCGTCATGAGTCACAGAGTGTGATGTTGTT
>Ga0307517_10001035_pt1 | contig 47172 bp, 23 predicted proteins | sample 23_EM_MG_FD_194515 | JGI IMG/M metagenome (GOLD analysis project Ga0307517, IMG submission 194515) | Populus trichocarpa ectomycorrhiza microbial communities from riparian zone in the Pacific Northwest, United States - 23_EM | ecosystem: Host-associated > Plants > Roots > Unclassified | place...
TCTCAATTGAACTCTTATTGAGAAGGGAAACTTATTGACATAAAGATCCTTTTTTTTTTAGTGGCAAGAATATAGTCATCCAATAATTTTCTTTTCTTTATTATTTTCCAATAAGTTTCTTTCTCCTCTCTCAAATCGAGAGACTAAAAAAATAAACAAAATGAACTTTTGAATTAAAATACAAAATTTAAAAACTTTAAGATTAACCACATAATTTCTCTGTGCTTTACATTGTAGTCCTTTTTACTTTTATTTTATATTTTTACTACAACTTAAAACTTTATTTCATTAAATTATGTCACAAAAGGATTTAAAAAACAACTACGTGGAAAATTTCTTTTAAAAAATAATGAAAATAACAGTTGTTTAGTTAATTTATAAAAGAGAGCTTAGTAAACTCAATTTTACGGTAAGAAAACTTACAAGGATGAGGGAGAAATTAGCAGAATCTTGAAGATTGAGAACTAATATGTTAATGAGCATATATATTGGGGACTGATTTGTAGTTAGCCCTTGGTGTCTTTTCCTTCAACTTTCCGCCACTGTCTTACCTCTTATGGACGTGAATTCCCACTTTCTACCGGTGAACCTTCATGTATCCAAAAATGGTATAGTAATATGGAAGCACCTAACCTAATCTAATTGGAAGCCACCATTTTTTTCCCTGTAAAGTATATCTCCTTGCTTGAAAAGCCTGTTCATATCTTTGTAAAATTGGCTGTGGTTCGCTGGTGGTGAAACTAGATACCATCGAGTTTGGTGCCCATTAACATTTCAATCTTAAAACCCAGAAAACAACAAATTAGTACAATATTATACTAATATATATTGTAAACAAATCTATCCTTCTCATGGCATATTAAAAAAAAAAAACACCCAGTTCTTGTCCAAGCCTGAAACCTTTATTGGACTCTGTTTTCTCTCTCTCTGCTGCATTGAGTTCAAGTCTGTCTTTCTGCTTATTGCATTTTACAAGAAAAGAAAGAGTCTTTCTTGTTCGTTTTCAATCAAGGATTTATAAGAGACAATTTCTCCTGGTCTCAAGGCAAGAGTGAGTTCAAACTCTTTATAGCAGTCAACTGTTAACCTTGGAAAAAGCAACGACTTTTCCCTTTATCAAACCAATCCCAAATTTCAATTCAAAGATCTTACCTTTTCTTGATTTCAAGATGTAAATTCTTGTATTTATTGTTTTTGACGAATCGGGTTTTTGTTATTTTGGTTTTTAGAGGCAGCAATGGCAGCGAGTTTGTCTGCAGCTTCTCTTTCTTTGATATCTCAGCGGCCCAAATCGCCCGTTCTCGATTTTGAAGACAAAAACTGCTGCTTCTGTGCTCGGCCAGGTTACTACGCGAAGCAAAGTCACATAATCAGAAATGTAATAGGAGGTAGAAGCAGAAAAGGTGCGAGTCTGGTGTCTGCTTCACTGCCTACTATTTCTGAAAATTCAGCTTCCACCGTACCTGCATTCAATGAGGTCTGTCCTTCACATTTATATATTTATTTTTTAATTTCTGGTTATTTTAAAATTTGCTTATTTATTTTAATTTCTTTTGTGATTTTTCTTTTGGGTTTGCCCTTTTTTTTGCAGTTGATTGAATCTTTGATTAATAAGGTGGATTTGTCAGAATCTGAGGCCGAAGCATCATTAGATTATTTACTTGATGATGCTAGTGAGGCCTTGATCAGTGCTTTCTTGGTATTGCTCAGAGCCAAGGGAGAGACTTTTGAAGAGGCAAGGAACATTTACATCTCGTTAGAAATCTTTTAGTTTAGTGCATTTATTCCTTTTACAAGTAAGGCTAGCATATTACACATAGCTCCCTCTTTAGATGTAAGGAATATAATGTTTAGACATGATACTTTAACTTGAGCAGTAAACTATTGTTAATGGGAATATGCTACTGCTGACACAATATGCTGTTATAATTAGAAGAAAATAATGATTACCTTGGGTTGTTGATGCTATTAGGTTGTTGGATTGGCAAGGGCAATGTTCAAGCATGCCAGGAAGGTGGAAGGGTTGGTGGATGCTGTGGATATTGTTGGAACGGGTGGTGATGGTGCAAACACCGTTAACATTTCTACAGGAGCGTCAATACTTGCAGCTGCTTGTGGTGCTAAAGTAGCCAAGGTCAGACTTTATTTTCCTCGTAATTATGCTTAAAATTTTTGGACCATTTCATATGATTTATTTCATGTGATGTACAAAATGATACTGCTAGTTTTGCAGCAAGGGAATAGATCAAGTTCTTCAGCATGTGGAAGTGCTGACGTATTGGAAGAACTTGGGGTAGTAATTGACCTGGACCCAGAGGTAGGTTCACCTTTTATGCAAGTCATTAATGGCTGTTTGGTTCTAGGATAGCTTGTTTGTTTTCTTACCAGTGTGTTTTTTGATGTGGTTGTGGGCAAAAAAGTGGTCTTTAAAGAACAATTTGTCAATGCTATAAAGATAATATAACTGAGTACCGACCTCTATTAAGCTTGTGTTTACCATATTTGTATAATCATGCTACTGCTTTCCTCCCATTCCATCATTACTCGAGTTGTTAACCAAATAGCATTAATTTGGAAGTTGGGCCACCAAAACTATAAGTTGCCAGTTGATCCATCGTGCATTCTTTAGTACATCAGAGCCTTAAGTAGGCTGACTCATTTCCTTTTGTTATTTGAATTTTAGAACGACTCACTTGAGGGCATAATCCTTGCCTTTTTTCCGTTGAAACCTATTATTGTACAGTTTGTTGGTAAACTCTTGAGCTTTTGGAACAGTATTTCTTTCTTTGGGGGTCTCATCTAGCTCCGGAATGAACAATCAGCTCTCTTGATAAATGAATATGCTATATGGCCCTTGTTCATTTATATAGGCATGAAAATAGTGCATCTTTGATTCTTACTTTAATGTTAATGTTCTGTTTTTTCTTAAATTCTGGAAATTTTCTATGATACAAATCATGTTGGATTACTTTGTCAACTGTAACTCATCAAGCAAAACTCATATGGCATGTCACTTCCATAATGCCAATTGTGTTCCTTTTGTTGCTGTTCCAATAATAAACCATAATCCACAGCTTAGGCAGATATATTTCAAATCATATGCAATTCCATTCACATGTTCTATGCATGTAATTTAGCTTAATCTCAATTTTTATGATATTAGGGGGTATCAAGATGTGTGAATGAAGCAGGAATCGGCTTCATGATGTCACCAAAATACCATCCTGCAATGAAGATTGTCAGCCCTGTAAGGAAGAAATTGAAAATCAAAACCATCTTCAACATACTGGGTCCTATGCTGAATCCTGCAAGTGTTCCCTTTGCTGTTGTTGGTGTATTCCATGAAGATTTGGTGAGTTGCTGTATCATGAACTGTAACAACTGTGACCTATAATCCTATCCAACAAATTTTACTTATCGGTCTTCACTGTATGGAAAAGATTACAATTTATTCTTAGGTATCCTAAGGTTATTCAGTTTAATTACTAAGCTCAAAGATCCTAAGATACTGATTTGATGCAATTGTTATATCTGTGGTTTCAGATGTGTTTTGATAGCACTGTCCTTGATTTTCCATAGTTGTAACTTGATACCGCTAACTTATCCTGAAAGTTTACATAGAAACCACAGGGGTATCAAGAAATACGGGTGAAGTATTTAGTGGCTTTATTTTGCAAAATGCCTCTCTCTCTCTCTCTCTCTCTCTCTCTTGTTATATTGATATCCGTATATGAACACATGAGATATGTTGCTTGGGGGATTGGGGGCTTGCTTGGGCAGTAGCTGAACATCTCCCTTCAATTCATACTGCCTATTATGTTCTTGCGTAGGTGCTGAAAATGGCCAAAGCATTGCAACGCTTTGGCATGAAGAGAGCATTGGTTGTTCATTCAGAGGGCTTGGATGAAATGAGTCCCATTGGTAAGATTTCTTCCTTTAAATAAATATCATTATTCCAGCAAGGGATATGTAGTAGCTATCTTTGGCTGCCATTGGTTATTCCACATTCGCATGCTTAAATCTCATCTTCTGATAATGATATGAAAACAGGACCTGGAGTAGTCTTTGAAGTCAACCCCGAAAAGATATCAAAATTTTCATTCGATCCATGTGAGATCATCACAAGCTTGTGTTTTGTTCAGCCTCTCTGTTTTTTTTTTTCCTGTTTTTTTCCCGATAAATTTGTTCTTTCGCTTTATATTGGAGAGCGACTGCATGTTAGTCACTCCATATTAATGAGGTTTTCCAAGATGTCTCTGATTGCTTGAATCGCTGATACAAAAATGTGCATTTGATAGTGGACTTTGGCATTCCGCGCTGTACACTATTTGACTTGCAAGGTGGAGGTCCCGATTATAATGCAGATGCTTTAAGACGTGTATTGTCGGGGGAGAAAGGCGCCATTGCTGATGCCATTGTGAGTTTCTTTGATAGAGTGTTTTGTTTCAAGTGTCAGTTCTTTATCTTTTTGCATATGCACCTGTGGTAGAAGGAACAAGTATTTGTGAATAAAGTTCTCATGCCAGAATAATTTTTCAGATCCTAAACGCAGCAGCTGCTCTCTTTGTCAGTGGCCGCTCTAGTAGCTTAGCGGACGGAGTGGTTTTGGCTCGAGAGACGCAATTATCAGGGAAAGCTCTTAATACACTTAATTTATGGATAGAGATGTCTAATGTAAGTGGCACTTAGTTTAGAATTGGTTGGAATTTTAGAATTTAACTTTTGCCAGTTGTCTCATATCCCCCCTGGTTGACAACTGCAGAAAGTGAAAGAAGATTCTGTTGCTCAGGTCGCCTGAAATTTTACCCAAGCTTAAGCAGTTTGAAGATCGGAAGAACAAAAACCTTGATACGGGCACATCATTGGCAATTCAACAGTGAATAAAACAAAATAAATATCCTTGCGATTCATCTTGGTGCAGAAATGTTTACACAGCCAAAACTTAAATGGCTCGTTACAATGTGTTGTGTTTTAGCTTGGGGAAGTTTCATATACAGATGATACCCCCATTAATTTAAATGATAGCTTCTTTTTTATCTTTTTTCTTTTTCGGGAATTGTCAAGAGTTTTTGTGTGACTTGAGATAGTCAGATAGAAGAATCCATGGGGCAGTGACTGTTAATCTATTTTGGCAAGGTTGTTTCTAAACTTCAATGAAAAAGTTGTCAGGCTACATGACAAGTTCTCAGGAATATTCATCTAAATATCATTGCACGATAGATTTTTGTCTGATGCCACCATCCACAACACATCCAGAAAATAAATTTCATTTTCTGTTTTGATCCAGGAGGAACCACAAATCCAGAAGCAGCAGAAATCAAAACACAGCAAGAAAAAACCATCACCCCATATTAAAAACTAACATTATTGATGCTACACTCTATTTGGTTTGGTCCACGATTGGAATTCAGGTACATTGGTAATGTGGTAAACGTTTTCCCATCTTTTAGCACAAGATTAATCTAGTCTCACAGATGTTTAATCAAAGCTGGGCAGAGTTGATAGCAACAGCACCAGCATCATTGAGAAGTGGCAAGAGTTGGTTGTTTTTGTGCTTCTCCAGGACAGCTACAACAGCAAGAGTGAAAGTGCATTGAAAAAGATATGATCGTTAATGGATTTTTCGTCATATTAACTGAGGCCATGAAAATTAGAGAGGCAACTAACAACAACAAGGGAAAATAACTCACAGTCACAACCACCAATGTGTTTCCCTTCAATGAACACATTAGGTACTGTACTTTGCCCAGTCCAGTGGCCTAGTGCTGATTGAAGTTCGTATCCACCACCTTTTAAACAGAAGATTCTTACTCGTACGTATTCGATGTAAAAGAAACTTGTTTTTTTTGTTGTAAAATCAATATGAAAAATGAAAACTAATATTTTCATCAAAAAAACAAATACCAACTGGAACAAAGGATCAAACAAGAAGCTATAGCAAAATTAAAAAGAAAAAGAAAAACACAATAATCTTACTTAGCTCATCCAGTTCAATGACCTTGTAAGTTGCTCCCACCTGTGTCAGCAACTGCTTCGCCCTATTGCAATAACCACAATAGGTTTTGCTGCATGAAGAAAAAGCTCACAAATCATAATAGAAAGGTAAAAAAACAAAAACAAACACAGAAAGATAAAACATAACTGCAAAAAAAAAAACAAGTGGCAACATCTTAAATTACACCATAACCATCAATAGATATAAACAAGGAGTTTTGTAATTGTAAATTATGATGGTAATAAAACCTGAAAACAACGACAGGAGCAGAGGAAGCAAGCTCCTTGGCCTTTTTAAGCGCAGCCTGTTTGCTCATCTCGATTGAAGAACGTAGCATCGAAACCATTTTCTCTTTTGCTTATTTGGTTTTGTTATATAGGAGAAAGCGAAGAGAGAAGAGGCAAAAGCAACCGACCAAGAACAGGTGTCTTGTGTTCCGACATTACGTGTGCTCAGCTTTTGTATCGGCATGGTAACGGTGGCAAACAAACACAACTCACAGGTGGCTTGTCAAATTTTATTATTTGAAAAAAACCAAGTTGATCGTGAAGTTATGGTGTCTCGGGATAAACTTTACTATTCTATTGTTGTCATGCTGTAATTATTATATTTTCCTCTTAACTTAGCTTCGGTTTTGGGGAAACAGAGGTATTTTGACTATGATATAAATATTTTTTGAAAGTTGTGTAGTGTTACGTTGGTTATTTTGTATCTGAATATTCAATAAAATTACTTATTTAAACATTAAATCAAATAATTCAATGCCTAATATTTAAGGATGGTATTTTTGTTTTTTTATTTTTTATGAAATAATATAATTACTTTTGATATTTTAAAGACAAAACTAATTAAACTCTCATTTAATGGCTTTTTTGTTATTTTACTTTGTTTTTACTGTAAATTTCAAGTATAGTAAGAGGTATTATTATAAATTACATTTAATAAATATAATTTTAAAAAACATAATGGTGCGTGCTTTGTACGCATCAGCATGTAGATGGCCCCCATGTCATTCTGTGGAGTCATCCAACCATTAAACACGGGCGTCATTTGAAATATCTTGACATCCCCTACCCGATATGGCTGCACGTGTGCCATCATTCACAACTGTTTGATGTCGATTACCATTTTTTTTCCCTTCTTCTCTCTGTTTTTTTTTTGCGCCAACCCCTTAAACATTAAAAAACAACCATTTAATTTGTTGGTTCTCTAGATTTGATCAATTTTCTTTTTATTATGATTTTTTTAATCTTGAATAATTTATAAAATTGATGTGCCTTTTAAATTTCACCCCACTAATTTTTTTTTTATCTTTTAAATTTGATCCCTGTTATTTTGATTACTATTTTTTTTACTTATTTTTTAAATTGATTTTTTTTTGGTAATTACACCCTCCTTTTTTTGTTTTCCTATTAAATTTAATCTCTATTCTTTTGATTGCCCGATTTTTTTTTTTTGCTTTGACAAGTTTTTAAAAATGATATTTTTAAATTGGCTCAAAATAAACTTCTTTATTGGACCTGGATCCAGGGTTTCACGAGTTGCGAGTTTTTAAGATTTGATCAGGTTTAGAAAGTTTGCCTCGATTTACTTAGTTTTTACAAATATTTTTCAATTTCACCGATTTTTTTAATCTTTAAAATTTAGTCCTTATTCTTCAAATTACTATTTATTTTATTTGAAATCATTTTATAATTTTTTCATTAAATTAGATTCTCTTTGAGTTTTTTCTATCAAATTTTATCATCAATTCAGGTCACTATGTTTCTTCAAGTCTAGATCAAAGGTGCCTAAGGATCGGGTTGCAACGAGATCTACGATGTTTAAGAGTAAAATTGGGATTGGTTATGAAGCACTTTAAGGTCAGACCAAGATCAAGTCTTAGGGGCTTGAGGGTTGGGTTAAGACTAGATCTAAGCCACCCTAGTGATTGGGTTGGGAGCCATCGTCGCAGAATATTAGGTTCGAGGCACCTTGGTGGTTGGGTTGAGACATGTGTTGGGTGCCCAAGGGTCAGGTTGAGACCTAGTCCAAGGTGCTCCAGATGTGCAATTGGGACCAAATCCTAGCCATCTTAGATGGTTAGGTGAGGAACGAATCCCAAAAGCTTGAGGGTCAAGTTTGAACCATGTGTGGTGTACCCGATGGTTGGACTGGACCTGATCTTGGAAGTTTAACAGTCGAGTTAAGATGCTGGAAGGGTCAAGCTATGACTGGCCTAAGGTGCAAAGGGTCAAACCGAGACTAGGTTCCGAACGTCCCTAACAACTTTAGATAACATGTGTATTAGTGTTATTAACTTCGAGTATCTGATTGAGATTAAGTATATTTGAAGAAACTAAAAAAAGTTAAGTCAACCAAGTTTTCTATTTTTAACGAACAAAAACAAAGAAAAAAAAAAACAATAACAAACACCTCTAAATTATTTACTTGTTTATTATTTATTATCAACAATTTTGTTTCACGTATTGGTAAAAAAAAATAAGAATCAACAAAATGCTTTCAAATAATACCATACTTTTATATTTTTATCATTAAAATTATTATTTTCCTCTCACATTTTTTTTTTATCAAAATGGAGTTGATCTTTTACCTAAAAATTCAAATTAACCTTCTTTAACTTTATCTTTTAGTTCAAATCTAATTCTTTTATTAATTTCTATAGAGTTTCCCCCCTGTATATTTAATCGTATAGAAGAGTGGTAATATTGTTTACAAATGTAATTTTATATTTTTTAAATCAAATCAAAAGAGTTCGTGACCTTTAAAATGTAAACATGATAAACAATAACAATGTATGGATTGGGTGGCATGATGTAAAGAGTGGATAAAATCTAAGGTTTTCAAGTTATAAGGTTACAACCCCAGAGAAATCTCTAATATTTTATAAAAAAAATCTAAATAATAATCTTCAATCCTATAAAATAGCCTATAAGGTTGTGTTTCTAAATAGAAAAAAAAATCTAAATAGAACAAGGAAAATAAAGAAAATCCTTAAAAGTAATTTATGTGCTTTATTTAAAGCTCTTACCAACCTCCTATGACTATAAAATTGTAAACCATAATAAATAATAAGGTTTTATAAACTTTTGCTAAAATTTCAGCTCAATCTATTGGTTGGATCAAAAGTTATGCTTGTTTTATTAGACTACATGTTGGACTTTTAAATCTTAACAATTAAGAAAATAATACAATAAAAATAATTACGCTAAAAATAATGAAGAAAGTACCCTATGTTATTTCCTTCTTCTTGAGAAAAACTCACCCCGAAGTTAATTGTCAAAAATTGAACTCGACCATGCCAAAAAAAAAAAAATATATCAAATATAACATTATCACCATGCTCAAAGTAGTTTGTTCCATATATCTTAAATTCAATTTCAGCAAAGATATATTCATATAAAATTTCATAATCTAGACAAAACTTCTCGAGACCTAAAAAGTCTAGGTCATATAAAAGCATTTTTTGATATGATGCAAACTTTAGTTGATGTATCTGGTCATTCTTAACAACAAAGTCTTGAATTGATAATTTCAAAAGATAAACCCAACATAAATATGTTTAGTTCGGATGACACATCCACGCTTAATTCCTTTTTGATCCACTCAACAAAATTTAGTAACCTAGCTGAAAGAGCAGAGTAGACAAAGAGTGAGAGGAGATTCAGGCAAGTTTTCAAATGGAAGGCAAAGGAGTGAAGTTGGGTTCTGTTTTTGTAGTCTTTATGGTGCTAGGGTTCTTGGTTTCGGGTCCAAAATCTGTGGAGTGTGCATTTAGCATCCAGCTAAACCCAAGCTCGCTTTCACAGTGCATTGTCGAATGCTAGAAAGCCTTACAAGAAAAGTATCTCAGTGCAACTGGGTCTCGGGGAAAATCCTGCATTTATCCACACACAAAAGGTCAGTTCTGAATATATATATATATATATAATAGTTTTATTATTATAATTATCACTCTTTCTCTATGTTGCCAAAAATAGCTCTAGATGGCGAAATAACTTTTTTTTTATATATAGTTTAACGTGAGTGTTCGGGCTAGCTTGCGCGCACCTCGACTAATCCCACGGGCCCTGAAGTTAACGACCATATAAGCCTCCAGTGGCCATCATATGAGTAACCACAGGGCTCGAACCTGAAACCATTGAGAGAGCAAATCTTTTGGTCTCAAACTTTTATCACTGGGTTACAACCTAGATGATTAGATGGAGAAATAACTTGAAAAGTGAAGTTGTTGCCCCCACCTATCTAAATTATTAATAATTAAAATCCATGTAAGATCGTGCAAATCTTACTTCATTCACCTATCTAAACAAGCAGTTCTATGTCCTTTTTTTTTTTTTTTTTGGTGTGAAGGCTGGTGGCTTGGCAATCAGGCTCTAAAATCCATCATAACCCCAAGTATGAACCCAGCACAACACGAGGCTTTTAATCTGACACATAATAACCTCTGCGGTTAAATTCTTATCAACAAAAAATTTCAAGAAAGATTACCAAAAAGCATATAAAACGAGCAACAAAAACCATATTCAATTCTGCACTCATTAAGCCCTTTAGATTTAAGCATTTAACCAACTCCAGCTTCTTCGTCTGTTTATTTTTTGTTTTTAAAAAGAATTAATTTTTTATATTTTTATATTTTAAATTAATTTTTTTTATGTTTTCAGATCATTTTGATGTGTTGGTATCATAAATAATTTTTAAAAAATAAAAAAGTATTATTTTAATGCATTTCTAAGTGAAAAACACTTTAAAAAACAATCACAACCACACTTCCAAATACGTGCATGACAAACTCTTTACTAAGGAAATTTTATCTTAATGGGGCAAAGGTTAAAAAATGTTGCAGTGAGCTTGATGTTTCCTTTTAAAAATTTGTGAAGAGCTTAGATTGAAAAATCAAGGGAGAAGTAATAAAGTGGATTCACGTGCTCTTGTTCTAAGAAAAGGTTGATTCACATGCTACCAAAAACATTCTAAGATTGACACACTTGAATAAAAGAAAGAAAGTAGATGGCTTTTTAAGGAGACATACCTTTCATCAAACGAAACTTGCGTGATAAAGAATAAGGTTGAAGCATTTAAATTCAAAGATAAACTAACTTGAAATTATATAATTTAAATTTTAAACACAAATAAAAAATAAAAGGTAAACAAACATAATCCGATCGACTCAACGGGTTCAAACACAACTTAGACGACTAGTAAAAACATAGTTTGACTAAAAACAATTTCAAGACTATATTTTTTTTTAAAAAAAATATTGAGACGACAACCTATTGAATTGATCAGGTCAACCTGGGTTAACATTTCAAATCAATGACCCGAGTCATGAGACCATGATAACTCCAAATAAAGTAAATCAAAACAAATTATGAAACTGAATTCTCAATAACTTCACTTGTTAAATGATGAAATAAGAAAAAATTCAATCTAAAAAGAAAATTTCATTGGCAGTCTCGCGAGGCCTTTCAAAACATCGATTGACCTAAAAGTTTACTCTGGGATATAACAATATATTAGGAGATTCCTTGTAAAATTTTAACTTGATCCAACAATCAGATTGAGAGATATAATTAATATCACAAATGTTTTTAGAACTAGTCAAGATTCTGAGTAAGATAAAATCTCTTTTGGTTTATTTTGTTTTTTTAATTGGAATGTGATATACCGACCATTTCAGGTGGAACAGAATAAAATTGACAATTTTGCCCAAAAATAGAAGGAAAAATATAAGGGGTTGCTTAGAAACAAAATAATACTTTGATTTTCTAGATATATGAAGTTTTTTTTAAAATAAATTTCTTATTTAAATACAATATTTTTTCATTTAAAAATAATCTTTCAGTTTTTTTAATTTGTATTAAGTTTGAAAAATATATTTTAGAGCCTCTTTACAGTTTTCTTTACAAATTTTATTTATTTATTTTATTGTTTTTCGAATGAAAGAAACACATGAAAACTACATTTGTTTTCTTTTATATACAAGTATTTTTTAACGATGTAAGTAATTATTTTTTTTTCATATTTATTTAGTATTATAAATTTAATTTTTATTATAAAATATAATTTAAAGATTTTCTTTCTTGGAGTTAACAATATAACATAATTTTTAATATGCATGAAATAAAATTAAGATTTTATAGTTAGATTATTAAAAATAAAATATAATGATTATTATAAATGATTATAAATGAAGATTTTATAGTTAGATTATTAAAACCATAATATTTTTTTTCTATGTATTAACAAGAAAAGGACACTTAACCATAGTTCTTAAGGGAATACTTCAGTTTATGTTTCAATAGAAAACTTGGCCAAGAATTGGAAACTTATTTTGGCTGAAACATTCAAAAATAAAAAGAAAAGAAAAGAAAAATAGAAGGTTGAGATTTTTTGGAGTCCAACATTGATTGATGGTAAGATGATCGAATGGTGGACAGAGGATGTTAGCTATCCACATGCTCTGTGTGTATTTTTTTTCCTTCACTTTCACTGGCTATTATAGTTATTATAGCTAATAATTGGGTTTGGCTAGCATGGGTATGGATGCTTTGGAATCCTGAGAAAAAACCACCCTTGGTGTTGATCAAATTCACTCCAATGCCATTGTGTATTAACTTCCATTTTATTATCTTTACTTGTGATTGATCTCTTGGATGACAAAGCTGGCATGTTCTCTTATATTATTGTTGGTCGGTCTATGCACGGTGAGTGCTGCATTTATGAAATGAAACCCAGTTGGTCTTCTGTACTATCATAGAAGGTTTTGTTTGAAACACAAAATAAGATGTTATTGTATTTTTAATTATTGATGTGTTATGTTTTAAAAAAAGTTTTTATTGGTAAGGAGGTAATTATCTCATCAAGTAAAAATCTAATCGTTTTAATGTCTATAAAAAAACTACTTTTTTAATAACGAGAATATATTTTACGTATCAACTCATAATCCTTAATATTGAAAAAAAAATGATTTTTTTTTTAAATTTTGAAATATTGGCCTACTTCTTGTAACTTTAATAAATTGATTATTAAAGCCAAAATGCATGCTAACATATATTTTTGAATTTTTTGTTGTATGAAAATACGATATGATTTTTTTTAAAAACTTGGTGGTATGCATGAAAACAAGATATATATTTTATATAACTTTTTACAACATTTCGACGAAAACCAGGTATTTTAATACCTGATTTGTATCTTTATGGTATAAAAATACAAACCAATATTAAGCAAAATTGATAAAAAAAAAAATACACGGGACAATCATAAAAAAAAAAATTTAAAGGATTTTTGGAATTTTTTTGAACCAGACCCAACCTTTTTGATTTGGGTCGGACCTGGTCTGGTCCATGAATAGTGGATAGTGAATTATATTAGCAGAACAGTGGAGCTTGGCTGGGGGGATGAAGTGAAGCAGAAGGAGAGGAAGAGATGGGGAGGCTAACTTGGTGGTGGTGTTGGTGGTACTGGTGGCGGAACGACGGTGGGTCACGGTGGTGAGAAGAAAAACAATGGTGGAATTATGGTTGTTCTTCATCTGTTTCCTTATCTTTTTCTTCTTTTTTATTTCTTTATTTTTCTTGCTTTTGCTGCTCCTTCTCTCTTGCTTCAGTTTTTGTTTTTCACCTCCCCTGTTTGGTCTTCCCTTCCCTTTCTTTCTCTATTTTCCTTTGTTTCTGCGTTCTCCCGTCCCATGTTTCTCTGATTCTCTCCCTTCTCTGTTCTTTTCTCTCTGACTATTTCCCCCAAGAACAATTTCTCTCATTTTCTTCTCCTCTCAAACTGTCCTCTGTCTTCTCTTTTTGTTCTTTTTTTTTTTTGTCTATTCGTTCCCTCTTCTCTATAATCTCCCCCTTTTTTTTCGTCTATTTTTTTTTTGTTCCTCCTTCTCCACTCCATGCACTGCCTGTTGAGCGGGGTATTTATGGGAGCGGGAGCTACCCTACCCCTGTCCAACCATAGGGACAGGGTAGGGTGACTGGGGCGGCCTCCGTGCAGGCGCCTGATCAGAGCCGCCCGCAGGGCATGCCTCCCCTGTCAAATCTTTATCATGGTGGCAAATGAGGGGCATGGGTTGTGTCATTTTTTTTTGGTTTTTAGAAGAGAGAGGGAGAGCGAAAATGAGCGTTGCAAAGAAGGGGAAGAAAAACCTTATTCCCCTAACTTTTCACGTTAGGGAAAAAGAAGATACACAATGTCATTCAAAACGGCATCGTTTTGGCTCTTTTTTTTAACAGTGGATTAAGCGGTTAAAAACCCATTTCCCAAAATGTGCCATTTCATTTAAAACGAAATGGCATCAAAACATGTCAATTTTCAAATTAGTCCTCAATTTGTGATTTGTTCAATCAAGTCCTCAATTGCAATTTTAATTTTAAAAATCAATTCAATTGCGTCCCTCCAAAATCGGATGTCAAACCTAAAGTTGGCCGTCTTTTTCACTTTAGTCATTGGTCTCAGATTATGCAATTTGACCCTTAATTGATCAATAAACTTTCAATTTCTTCAATTTAGCCCCTGATTCAGTCAATTTCAGTTCCTCTATTTACACGCCTTTTTCAGTTTGGTCCTTGGTTTCTAATTTCTTTAATCAAGTTCCTAATTGGCCATCAAACTTCAATATTTATGCAATTAAACTCCTGATTTAAGTTTTTTAAAAAATTTAAGGAAACTCCAAATTACCCAAACAAATTATGAAAACATAATCACTGATTATTATTAATATTGTTGAATGTCTTAATGCTGTGTTACAAATGCTGGCATGATCTATTTATATGCTCCAACTCATTTCGTAATTATGCAACCATTGTTGCTGGATGTCTTAATTGTGTAGATGAAAAAGAATATATCTTCTTATGTCTACTTGCTAGACTCTATTGATCTATATCATGCTAGATTAGGACATATTACTTTATCTTATTTTAAATTAAAAAATGAGTTTTTTTAGTTTAATTTTTAATTTAAATTCTTCATCTATAAATAAATATGAAAAATGTGTAGTCTTATGTTGAAAAATCATCTATAAAAATAACATAACATTTCTTATCTCTTCTAGTTATAATTTGTTTTCAATCTCTCAAGTTAATAGTTTGTGTGTATTAACTTAAGTAATTCAATTTCTCTTCTAGTTATACATGTTTTTTTAGTAATTTTAGCTTCAACACATATTTTATATTTATTTATAGATAAAGAATTTAAGTTAAAAATAAAACAAAAATAACCTATTTTCTTAAGACAAGATAAACTAACAACATTATTTTATTTGTATGTCATGTGATATTCACCTGTTGACTGTATCATTCGCTTCCTGCTAATTACTTCACCAAACACTTCCAATAAATATGTCTTTTCCAGGAGCATGCTTTGCTTAATTCGCCCAACACCTCGCATTCTCACGTCATGTTCTTAATTCTTTGTGGTGAGATTAATTGTCTCCCAAGTAAGAAGAATTAACTTCGTGGAAGGATTTGGGGTCGATTCTATGGTCTTAACAGACATATATGCATACAATATTCCCTGACGCAGCTCTTTGTGTTTTTCTTTTTTTCTTTTTTAGTTTAACGTGGATATTCGGGTCAGCTTGTGTCTACCTCGATTAATTAATAAAGGTTGGAAATGTCTGGTTTGTAGAACGTAAATCTTTTTATATATTTACCCTCTGCAAATAGATGGAATTAACTTTTTTTTGCAAGTCCTGTCTTTGAATTTTTACTGTACTATCATCTTGGCACTGGTGGTTTTGGTTTTGTCAATCTCTCCACAGCTGAAGAGAGAATTTTGCGAGTAATCATGTAGCAGCAGGTTTGACCTCGACTAGTACCAGACATGTCCCAAACACAGTCGATTAATAAAGTGAAATGCTCTCACATCTGTGGCTAAAAATGGGATGGCCAAGCGTGAAAATGATTAGGTCCAGGCGTGATTCACATGAAAAGGAGTTACCTCGATTGAATACTACAGCCAGGGCACATGAATGCTAATGATTATGCAAGATCGACTGCTCTGATACCATAACAGTTTTGGGGAAAATACTGTTCTCTTATTCATTTATTTATGTATAATTAACATCAGAAGGTTATATATACATAGCCTCCTCCGATGGATCAGTAAAATAAAAAGAAACAGAGAGGGCGACAACAGCAAGTAAAAAAAAAAAAAAAGCAAAGTCAGAAACAATATAATTAATTAAAGAATCGATACACATCTCCTCCTCCGATGGATTTGAGCGCAGGGAATATTTCCCCGTGTTGTGGGGCGCCTGCATGGCAACAACAAGTAAAAATAAAATATTTTTATTTTTTAAAATTTATTTTTAATATCAATACAACAAAAAAAACATATAAATATATATAAAAATTAATTTGAAGTGAAGAAAAAATAAAATAAAAATTATTTTTTTTAAATACTTTTAAAACACAAAAACAAACGATATTCAATTTTCCTAAAACTATAGCTAAAAGTGCAACAGTTTCCATTTTAGTTGAACTAAGAATTGATGGATCATGCTCTTTTAATCCAAAGCTATTATTCATTTTAATTCAAGCTGTTTTATTAAATTAATTAGACTGTAGAACCACACTAGTAATAGGAACACCCAAAATAAACAAACAAATAAATAAATAAAAGAGTTCTACATAGAAGTTATCTGCAGTCAATTATCTATTGTTGTTCTCCTATTAAACGGTGCGAATTAGAAAGTTCCTACAAAGTGCCAATTAAGAGGAGAAATTAAGTAGAAGAATTATACATAAATTGCTAAAACTAACTAAGCAACACCTTTCGATTAGTAAATAAATAGATTAAAAAATGTGATGTCAGAATTAATAAATAGGATTAGCCAGTAAAAGGAGATATTACCTCAACTGTGGGTATTGCATTCAGTCATAGCCAATCTTGATGGTTGGGGTATGAGAGGCGTTGTGCCAGCCCTTTCCACCTGCTTTGAATTGCTCTTCTAAAATTGGGCTGCCTCTGATTCGCAGTTCCTCTAGCGTTGTTGACCGGAAGACGTAATCCGGGAGTGCTTTCAATTTTGGACAATACCAAAAATGCAAGTAACGAAGAGATGGCATTATTTTATCTTCATTTCCTCCTTCTCCTCCTTCCCACTCTTCCCAGTTTGTCATATTATAAAAGGAAAGCCTTTTCAGCTTAGGGAATGCAATTATAGTATTTGATGATGTCATGTCTTCAACACTAATGTCGTCGTCGTCGTCAACTTTTAATCCCAAAAATTCATTACCCATCTTTTTCACGCATCCCATCCAACCCACAATTAATTTTTCAAGAGATGGCAACTTGCCCAAAGGAGGCAGATTCTCAATCTTTTTCCAATCCATGAGTGTAACAACCTTTAGTTTATTAATCCAACTAGGAAGCACTGGGAGGACTCCTTGGTAACCATATATCCTCAACAAATCAACGTCTGGAGGTGGTTCTAAGGCTTCAAGGACTTCATCATCGCGAATTATCCTCCTATTTGTCCTCGATCCAAACCATAAATCTAACTCAGTGAGGTATTTCTTACTCTTAAGTTCTGTTTTCTTAACCTCATCTGGATCTTTCACATCTCCCAACCATTTTATACCAAGAGATCCTTGAAGGTGGTTCAAGTTTCTCAAATCCTCGATATTAGACTCTTCACCACTACCACTCAAATGGAATTCATCTAATCCCCGAAGAGAACTTAACCCCTTAACTCCTCTCATCTTTACAAACGACGAGTCACTCCAGTAAACACGAACACTGAGATGTCTTAATTTCACTAGTTTTTCTATGTTATCAGGCAACTTTTCAAGTTTCTCACACAACGAGACATCTAAAGTTAGCATATTATACAACTCACACATCTCTTCAGGTAACTCCCTGAACTCATTCTGAGACAAGTCAACAAGCCTCAGGTGTATCAACTTTCCTATGTTGGATGGGACTTCTACTATTCCACATCCTGACAACTTCAATGTTCTTAGACAACTCAAATTAGCGATTAATTTAGGTAAGGCTGCATTCATCGATGAAGGGCGACCATCAACAATCAGGCTGCGAAGCTTTTTCAAACTATGGATGGTTGCAGGAAATGAGTCGGTTTCATAATTTTTAAATACTACGTTGAAGTGTCGGGCATCTCTAGAAAAAGAGTCTATCTTTGACTCTGCCGCTCCATCGATCTCTACACTAAAACTTTCATTTTTTGTCAAGTTTTGTGCAAAATCATGCACCATGTCATGCATCTTACAAGCATAAATGCTACCATCACCCTCTTCTTTCTCAAAATCTTGAAAGAAAGAGTGTGCAGCTAAAGCTTCGAAGCACTCACGACCCATTACTTCCATCTCTATATTCTGTGTTTCCCGAAGGAAACCTTGTGCCATCCACAGTTTGATCAAAGTATCCCTCCAAAATGTGAAGTCTTTTGGAAAGACTGCACAATATGAGAAACACCGTCTCATATCAGAGGGCAAGTCATGGTAGCTCAACCATAAAGGTGCCAAGATTTTTCTTTCAACTTCTTCAATCTCCCAAACATGGTTGTTCAAGACACTTTTCCACTCTTCTATACTACTTTTAAAGCGCAAAAGACTTCCTAGACTTTTTGCAGCAAGAGGCAAGCCTTTACACTTAGCTGCGATTTGTCTACCAATATCTTCTAAATCTCCTCTCTCTCTACTGTTTTTTTCAAGAAATGCTTGCTGACTGAATAGTGACCAGCATTCATCTGTAGAGAGAGTTCCTAGTTCTAAAATGTCAGTAGGTGAGGAGCCCACGCAGTTTGCAACATTCCTATTACGTGTGGTCACCAGAATACTACTTCCAGGCAAACAACCACACATGAGGGAGTTTCTCAGTTGCTCCCACTTTGTGGAATCTTCATTCCACACATCATCTAGGACAAGTAAAAATTTCTTTCCCCTAATTGATTGTTGTACATGTTGCACTAAATTCTGCAATTCGTTTAAATGTTGGGCAGACCCCATGAGACCTTCAAGGATTGCCTTGGTAATCCTTATCTCATCAAAGGGATCTGATACACAAACCCATATTCTCTTATCAAAATGGGTCTCCACCTCATGATCATTATAAACTAGTCGAGCAAGGGTTGTCTTTCCTATCCCTCCCATCCCTACTAGAGAGATTGCACGGAGGGCTTGTCCTTGACTACTCTCACTCAACAACATTTTCTTCACCCTCTCTTTATCATTTTCTCGACCTTTAACTTCTGCTGCATATACAACAGAAGTGGTTTTTTGATGTTCAAGCTGTTTAATTCCCCCTTCAGATGATTTGAAGTGGAACCTATCTTTCTCAATCACAATGCCATCTATTCTTTCATTCAGTTCTTTTATCTTATGAGCAATATCACGACGCAAACCAACTTCTCTGAAACAAAGGCAAGAGAAGATCATGGAGCATACCTTCCTAGCAATCTTGCGGGCATGGTCATTTACCTTCATTTGTGATTTCGCAATTGCAGTGCCCCACTCATCCAGAACATCATCCATGTCATAAGATACACCTTTGAGCTGATTTATCCAACGTTTGATGGAGCCATCCTTCAACTGCCTTTCCTCTGCATCGGCAAGCACAACTTGGATGGCCTGAAAATTGCTAGTAAGCTTTCGAACCTCGTTCTTGACACCAACAACGAGCCTCACTTCATGAGCAAATATTAAGCTTAGCTGCTCCAAGACTACGGAAACAAGAGCATCAGCCATATTATCCAAAACTATGGAATGCCTGAGAGAGGATATATAAAACTGAAATAAAAGGATTATAAATTTGGGAATGTGCAATATAGGGAGTAATTGATTGGTTGAGAAAAGTGAAGAAATCAAAAAGGGATGCAAAGGGGAGCTTATGATTTGATGATGCTTCATATGACCTATTACTTGATGTGTATATATAGTGCATCAGAAAAGGCCATGGAACCTCTTAAATTCATGTACTGAAGCAAAAGAGCTTTGCTTTCATGATGGTTTTTGGGATACCTGTCTTCCCTAAAAAATGCCCTATATTCTTTCCTTTCGAGTTCTCGGAAAAAGTATTCCAAAATTTACAAAGCTAATCATGTTACTCCATAAATCATTCTTTTTTTAATTTGGATGGGAATTCTTTACCCCCCCTAGAGTCATTAAGATTGCTTAGGGAAGGTACAATGGCAGAAGAATAGTAGCAAACTTGGCTTGATATGTCCGCCAAATAGTTGCGATTCAGGGAATTGGCATTTGACAAACAAATTCATATAGGCCTTCTGAAGTTGACCAACCTGACCATATAGATTAACCATGCAACCATAATGCTCAATAGATGGTTCTATATTGTAAATGCATTTCGTCTTATCAAAACATTCACATCCTTTTTCGACCAATCAAACATGACTACAAGCATATAAAAGTGAAATCTGATGGCCAGCTTAAACCATTCAATTTATACATTCTTTCGGGACATTGTAGTTCAAGCAAGAATCTGATGCAAGTGCAGCAACCAAGTACGTAAACCAAGGATGGAATCTGATGCAAATGCAAACATCTCCAGCCTACAGTTTGTTCAAAGGTTTCTAAAACAACGTATCATTTACTAGAATTTCTTTCTTTGAATGGGAACTTGTTCCATCAACTTTGTTGTAAGACCCTTGGTGTTGATCAAATTCACTCCCATTTTATTATCATTACTTCTATTTGATCTTATTGATCTCTTGCATGACAAAGATGGCATGTTCTCTTACATTATTATTGATCTGTCTATCACGGTGAGTGCTGCATTTATCAAATATAGTTCAGTGTATCAACCTCTTACCTCGGTTGATCTTCTGTACTATCACAAAAGTTTTTTGTTAGAAAAACAAAGACAAAAACAAAGATTAGATTATCAGTAATTAATGTATGCAGTCACAGGTAAAGGGCAATTAATTTAACACAAAAAAACAGAAAGTAGATCAAGAATTTGCTGAACTCTAACATTTGATTAGCAATATATATGAAAGATCAGGTCGAGCCATTCGGTTTCTCAATGAGATTCATGCCATTCCAAGATTCAAATATAAATGCAGCTATTCTTTTGGGTGATATTGCCTAGGTTATAGCAGAGAAAGATCACTCAGTATTGGTGTGAGTACGTAGATGCAATTCTTCATATGTAGGTAGCAAGAGTAGAAATTTATTAGTGTGGTTTTGTTCTTAAGTCTGGACCAAATTGATGTGATCACTCAAGTTCTAAATAACAGTAGGAAGAATTGAAAGTGACCTGAAAGCCAACGAACAACTCATCAAAATTAAGAGTTAAGACTTGCAAGTCCTTCAGTATTTTTACCTCATGATGCCAACCTTCTTTGAACCCTAACTAACAGTATTCTTTATAATGACAGCACCTTCTTTGAACCCTGGAGAGTCATGGCATTGGTAGCCATCCTTGAGTGTAGAAAATTTTGAAATCCACTGGAAATCTCTGAGGGCACAAAAGATGGAAGAAACCGTGTTTTGTTCTTGTATTGATAAAATCATTACTCTCTGATCACTACATTTATTTTTAAATTCGATAATATTTTGCTCTTGCGAATGTTGTATTTTCTGCCATATCTCGTTCATTGACAAACATCCACTGTTTCTTCTTTTTTTATTGAAAGAGAGAATGATTTGATTAATAAAAAAGAGGCAAAAGGCCTGTAAATCACAAGACAAAAACAACAAGTTCAAGCAAAAAGAAGGACCTTGTTGATAAAACTTGTGCTGGTGGCACTACTGTTCGAAAGAAGATTGAGCAAATTGTTGGGGAAAAAAAATGGTACTATTATCAATGATGCAGTTAAGTGGTTTTGGAGGTGGCATGAATGGGAGGATGAAAATATTTTGTAAGGTTGTGGTAGATAACAAATAAAGCAGTTAAGAGAAATCCTAGACCCAGCACACCTTCCCAAAAACCTGTAGGTTCCTGATATTCTTCAATTAAAAAACTTGTTTTATTTAAAGAAAAAAAAATCATAATTGCAGTCTTCACCATTTCTTTCCGCACAAAGCTGGCAAGGAGAGAACAGGACTAATACAAATAAAGCAATCAGTTAAATCCAATTCTTCCATCAAGTCCAAGCTGTATCTACTATAAGGAAGGAAGATGCAAGATCCCGCAGTGAATTGCTGATATATATCAATAGTCTATCAAAATCTTATATTCAAACTTCCACATGTTGACAAGCTCTCAGCATAGCTAACGTGGAAATAGGGGCGGCAGCAATTTTGTGACAGAAGTATCAACATGAAGTCCAGAACCCACCCATACAAGGAGAACCAGAAAGTTAAGCTTTAAGCTTTGCCTTATGATTCCAATATGCTTTCATTATTATTTCTCAAGAGCAAAATTCAAGTGAATAAACTCCTGTTTCATATGCAATCAATCAAACTGCAGGCAGGAACCTTCCTAACTCTAGCCTCCACCATTGTTTTCCTTATATCAGCAACAACACCCCATCTATCCACCCAAGCATGAATGCTAGATAAAGCCACATATTGACCACAATGTTGTGGCTGCAATTCAAGTAACCTGCTTCCCACTTCATTTCCCAAATCAATAGCTCAATGAATCTTACAAGCACCTAAAAGTGCACCAAAAACTGAAGCATCTGGCTCAAAAGGCATCCTCCTTATAAATTCACTAGCTTCCCCCAATAACCCTGCCCTTGCCAAAAGATCAACAACACACCCATAATGCTCCATTATTGGCACCAGGCCAAACTCACCAGCCATTGATTGAAACAACTCCAGCCCAATCTCTACAAGCTTGGCACGAGCACAAGCAGTAAGTACAGCAATAAAGGTGACTTCATTTGGACACAAACCTTCCCCTCTCATCTTTTTAAACATGTCCAGAGCTTGTTCTTCTCTACCATTGTTAGCAAGTGAAGAAATTATAGCATTCCAAGTACAAACCTTTTTAACCACCATTTGGTTGTAAACTCTAATGGCATTACTCAAACAACCCGCTTTTCCATAGAAATCTATCAATGCTGTCCCAATAAAAATAGTAACAAAAACCTCATTCCTTACTATATACCCATGTATTTGCTTCCCTATATAAAGGGCCCCTCTTTCATCTAAATTAGCACATGATGATAACACACTAACATATGTCGCCTCATTAGGTGTAACAAAACAACACTTTACATAATCATGCAACATCATCTCCCTAAACAGCCTAATTGCCTCACCAAAAAGTCCATTCTTTGCAAACCCATTAATAACACTAGTCCACGAGACTACATCTCTCTTAGGCATGCTTTTAAAGAGAGAACAAGCAGAACTCATGTCACCATTCTTCGCATAAGCATCAAGCATAACATTATATTCAACAATAGATGGGTGTGAAATTTCATCAAACACCTTGCAGGCATTAAGTAAGTCACCAAAATACGAGTACATACCTAACAATGATGTTTGTATAAAGGGGTCATAAAGAACCCCACGATTGATAACTTGGGTGTGAAGGGAAGTGCCTATAGAGGGGCAAGAATGTGTGGCTGCTTTGATTATGAAAGGGAAGGTGTGGCTGTTTGGTGGGGTTTGGTGGGCAAGCATGAGAGTGAAGAGGTGAAGAGTTTTTTGGTGTTGTCCAAAATTGAGGTAGGCTCTAATTAGAGTGTTGAAAAGAAAGGTAGTTTTCCATTTTGAGTTGTCTTTAGGGCTTGTGTTCGGGTTATAAAGGAGGCCTTTGGTTGTTAGGAGGGAATGGATTTGTTTGACTTGGATTTGGAGTTTGATAAAATGTTAGAGAAGTTGGAGTAGAAATTCAAGGGGGTGTGGCGGCATGGCATTACTACAAATTATAGGTCTCATTGTGTATTTTTGAGCTGAGATTATCATGGATATTACAGTACATATGACAATGAGAAGAGTCATTGTCTTCAGTTAATCATAGGTCTCGCTATGCTTAACTCTTCGTCGGGTGCGGTTTCACTAAGAACTGAGAACTCGTCTGGTAGCGGAACATTTAGCTCTGAACAATTCTTCTTGTTGCAGTCTCGAGTGACATTTTGTTCAAGGTAACTGCAATTGTGAACCTGTTTTTATTATCACAAAAACACGTGGATCCATCACTTGAACTAAATCTCCTAAAACCTAATCCGAATTTCCCATTTGGCAGTAACCATTGCCTTTTTTCTTTGAAGCAGAACCCGCTGCCTTACTCTTTTTACCTTCCTGCTTTTTGGAGGTATTCTCTGAAGGAAATTTGGGAATGTGTGGGTGGGTACCAAGGAGTGGCTTGGACAAAGAGGAATGAGGTGGTGGGACCAGGCCTCCGTCAACAAGAGCTGCATAGTAGCGTGCAAGAGCACGAGCTGAGCAATGTTCGTTAGTACCTGGTATAATGGCGCGACGAACGTTCAGCATGTTAAACAAAGCAGGCACCACAGTTACTAGTTGGGAAATGTTCTCTGGCTGGAAGGTGGAGGGAAGTTCAAGACAACTAGCAATTTTTGAGAGCTTGCTAAAACTTCTTTATCTAATGTCAGAGACGCAAGTCGAGATTCCACACCTAGAGGAGACACATGACAAGCATTAATGTGCCAATCATGAAAGAAACTTTGAATTTACAATTTTGCAAACCAGATGTATGATTAAGAACATGGTGAACCTAAACTGAAAATAAAATAAAATAAGTGAGCATACAAAAGAGCTTCAGGTGGTAATCTGAAAGGTTTAGCAGGTCGTAGGAAATAAACTTTCACACCTTGATGAGATTCTTTCCGTTTGTTCCAAATTCTAGCCAAATATTAGCAATATTTTCTTTGAGGTTGAGTTTTCTGCAAGACAACAAGCGACATTTAGTAACCAACCACAAAAAGCATTTTGCATTAAGTTTGCCTTTAATTACTACATATTTGCGTTAAGTTTGCATTATCTGTCTGCATATACATTTGAACCTAGGATGAAGGGTAGCCACTTTCCGCCATTTGTGAATATGCATTCAATCCTACATCCATTTTCCCATACATATTTGGCGTTGGTTCCTTGTGATTCAAGACATTAGCTGCAGGTCATGGGGAGACTAAAAAAATTAATCAATTAATACTTCCTGTCAAGTGGTAAAATCACCAAATTTCTATGATTTGAACATGAATGGAATGTCAATGGTGTATGAATATCAAAATTTTATGCTGGAAAAAATATGGAAATTAGACCCAAAATGTGGAAATGAGCAAATTTCAGGTCCAAATGTATATGCAGACAGATAATCAAGGAAGAGGTTGTGGAAATTTGTCCAGATTTTCTTCATAATTATGTCAGCCTCCAACTACCAACCTCCAATCACTTTCATAATGACTTTATTTGATCCATATAAATAGAAGACTTTCTTCATTGCTAAAAATATAAGAGAAAGTGAGATCAATAGAGAGTGTAAGTAAGTATTCAGTGAGTGTAAATGCAACTGTAAGAGTGAGAAAGAGCAGATTTAAGAGAAACATCGAGTGTAAGAGTGAAACACTAGTTTTGGGATTGTACTGGGTTCAGGAGAGTATTTGTATCATTCCTTTAATAATATACAATATATTACCTCTGTTTTGATTTGGAGAATCACATAAATCTACATGTTTGTATTTTTTGTGTTTTTTTTCGATCCAGCACAAAAAATTGATATCAAAGCATTAAGGAAGCTAGAACACTGAAAACACGTTTTTTAGCTCTCGGTTCAAAGTTGCAGAATTTTCAAAGTTCTCAAAATTCGATTTTGATCGCACCAGAAGCTTCCTCTCGTCGAATACAATTCCGACGATATAACATTCATCAAAATTGGAGTTAAAACGAGCCTTGTAGAGCTTGCCGAAGTTTTGTCAGAAATTCACCAGGACAACCAGTTAGTGTCGAAATCCCAGCTTGAGAAGACTCTGCCTCTTCATCAGGCACGTTGACGTTAAGTCATCATCAACAGAGAGTTTACAGAACCATATCATCAGTCACACCATCTATCAGTGACGGAATATTCTCTTGACACAATAAGAATATTCTATTAATATAAAGAGAATTTTCCCTGGATAATGACAAAATATTCTTCCTTTTATACTATTGGTAAGCAAGCAACCACTGAGCAGTAGTAAAGAGAGAAAGGGGTGTTCCAGGATTAGGGTCACCACTATTTAGGTGGTCCGCGCTACGTTGTGAGTTCATCTTTTATTTTTATAAAAAATATCATAAAAAACTAAGATTTAATAATATTAGATCTCGATGCAACGTCGGACTCAAGAGCGTTGAGTCCGGTTGCAACACCAAACCTAATAATAATATTTAAATTGTCCACCTAATTTTTTATATTTTTTAATTTTTTTAAAAAAATTATGGTGTTTCTTCGATAGTAATAATAGTTTTTTTAAATTTAATAATAATAATAATAATAATAATAATTTTAACCATTTGTCTTGGGTCGACCAGACACCTAACCCAAGTGTCTTGGGCTAGACGGGCTATGCAACCCAAGGAATCACTAATCCCCAATTATGATGAAAGAGACCAACATATTAATTATTTAATTGAAAGAGCCTAGGCGCGCGGGTCTAGCCCTAGCGCCTAGGTCTTTGCAGTTCCAATGCCAAGTATCTGCAGTCTGGGGCTGCAACCAGGCGCGCGGGTTTGGCACTTGGTAGCCAAGCGCCAGTTGTCTGCGGCTTGGAGCATGCAGCCCCACCGAATTTCAAACTGATCATTTTCTCCCTAACCAAAAAGACAACTCAACCCCCTGCAGACTTTGCAACTTAAGTCAGGTGCCACTTTCCAGCTCCAAGTTTGTTAGGTCTGGAAGGAGATGTCATACCCAAGTTAATAATAATAATAATAATAATAATAATAGATTTTACTCTTCAAATCAAATCTATGTTTTTTTCGATAATAATAAAATTTATTTCAAATTTAATAATATTAATGAATTTAATAATATTTATAATATTGACAATAATATTAAATTTGTCTATCCCAACTTTTATATTTTTTAATCCCTTCAAATAAAAGTTATTGTTTTTCTTTGATAGTAATAATATTTATTTTCAAATTTATTAATGATAATAATAATAATAATTTTTAATTTTACCATTTAAATTAAATCTATGGTTGTTTTTTGATATTAATGATATTTTTTACAAATTTATTAATAATTATATTAATAATATTAATTATAATAAAAATAATAATCTATAGAATACAAATATTAATATTTTTTATTATTATCAATAATAATATCAAACTTTAAACTAAATTGACAGCTCAATGTCAAGTGTTTACAGCCCCATCAAAATTTAAAATGACTATTTTCTCCTAAACCAAAAAGACAACTCAACCTCTCTTCACTCTTTGCAACTCTTTGTAGCAAAAACAGCCATGTCATCACACCTCTCTAATCTACAATGCTTCTAGCAAAAAAAAACAAATCTAAATAGTACAATTCACAGTAAAAGTATTCGGAGCCTAAAGTAATTCAAAATAATACAATTCAAGTGAAATTACTCGGAATACTTTACAGTTTACAGTAAAACATTGATTCCTAGCTAATTAAAAAACCAATCAACGTATGGGCAAAGGCCCGTGTGATTTCTTCAACAATCTTTTGTTTGTTAGCACCACAAGCTTCTAGGGATTCAAAGTCATTCAAACGAATTCCATCCATATATTCCAAAATCAGAACTTTTTCTGTCGACTGTCAATGAGAGGAACATGATGCATAGTCAGAAGAGTGAAAAGATTAAGGATCGGTATCAACATAAGAACAGCATAATAGGCACCAAGCAGTTAAAAGGTTAGAAGGAATTCACTGCTTAAGATCCACTTACTGAAAATATATATAGAAACCATCTATTAGAGTATGTGTGACAGTGTAGTAGCGGTTGCTTTTCAAATAACTTTTCGTGTCGAAATGTATGCCAATGATGTTTTTTTATTTTTAAAAAATTATTTTTAACATCAGCACATCAAAACGATCCAAAACATACAAATCATATTAAATTTTAGCAAAAAACAAATTTAAATTTTTTGCGTTGCGGTTTCTATTCTAAAAGGCGTGGGGAAAGCACTATAGCTTTCCCGACGCCTGTACTTATAATTATACTTATAACTTATATAATTATAATTATAATTTTATAACTTATATATTATAATTATACTTATAATAATATAATAATATTAACATATACTAAAATATTCTAAGCTATTTTTTTTCTTTTTCGTCTTTAATTTTTTTTTCTTTTTATGTTGTTTTATTTAAAAACATTTTGCTTTTTTCTTTGTGTTTTTTTCTTTTAATAATTTTTTTTAATTTAGTTTGTTAATGTTAAATGTTTTTTATTTAGTTATCAGATTTTCATGACATGAATCCCGAGTTTGATGGGTTAACCCGGAATTTTTTTTTTACTTTTTTTCTTTTTAATTAATTTTTTTCATTTAGTTTAGTTTGTTAATGTTAAATTTCCTTCTATTTAATTATCAGACTTTCATGACACTTATCCCGGGTTTGACAGGTTAACCTGGTTTGACGGTTTAACCCAGTTAACCCGTCAATTTTTTTTTTCTATCAAACTTAATATATAATAATATCAATTTAAAAGCATAAGTACGAGAGTAATTAAGATATCTAAAAATCAATTCTAATACATTTAAATTTAATGGATTTTTAATTAAATGTATTTTCTCGTATTTAATTAAGATGCAAATGATTCTATCCATAAATTCTTTGTATTGATAAAAAAAAAATAGTGCATAAAGTATTTTATATATAGATAAGTACGAGAGTAAAATAAATTATTAAGATGATTTAATTTAAAAGAATTGGAAACTTATTTTGGCTGAAACATTCAAAATAAAAAGAAAAGAAAAGAAAAATTTGTCCAACTTAAACTTCAATATTTCTCTAGCAAACTAATTTATGCTCTCAAAAGTCAACATGCATGTTGGATATAAAGAATCAATAGTAATCATCTAAGTGGTGGTCCAGTAGTAAGAACTTGAGATCAAAAGGTTTGTTCTTTCTGTGGTCTCAGGTTCGAGCCCTGTGGTTGCTCATATGATGGCCACTGGAAGCTTACATGGTCATTAACTTCAGGGCCCGTGGGATTAGTCAAGGTGCGCGCAAGCTGGCCCGGACACCCACGTTAAACTAAAAAAAAAAAGAATCAATAGCTATAAAATAAACAAAAATAATCATAACTATTAACATATAGCATAAAAAAATAGAAAGAATCAATCTAGTAAATGATTCAGTGGTAAGAACTGGGGATTAAGTAGTTTGTTTTTTCTGTGATCTTAGATTCGAGCCTTGTGGTTGCTAATATGATGGCCACTGGAGACTTACATGGTCGTTAACTTCAAGACCCGTGAAATTAGTCGAGGTGCGTACAAGTTAATCCGGACACCCACGTTAATAAAAAAAAATTGTTAAAAACACGTCGAATTTCTGATAATAATAAATTCATAGAAAAACCACCTTTGAAGACAATAGTTATAAGACTTATCCGAAACAAAAGGATCATTAAACGGATCAACATGCCTGCAAATGATTAAACAGGGAGGATACCTCAATGATCTCCCTACTGACAAGATTGACGACGAGCATCATCACTAACTTCTCAGTATTTTCAGCATAGTCTAATTAATTTGAGTTGAGAAAACTTATCCACTCCTCACTGAGAAAGAAGAAATTTTGGTGAACACTAACGTCACCTCTGATGCAGTTTTACACAGCAGTACATTTACACAAAGCTAGAAATTCTAGAACCTAACAAAAAGAGTGCTGAGATTCTGAAAATCCTAGGTTGTAGGAGACACCTGCCTCAGTTTTGCCTGTAAGATTGCCCCTGCTTCATCTGCTACAGTCTTCTTTAAGCTCAATAAGCTGATCAAAATTAGACTTCAACATTTTAACTTGCGCTCGCAATAATCTCTCCCTTCTCAACACAATTACAATCATGCTTCCATTTCCAATCAGAGACATTGTTTTATTTCATATCTAAAGAAGAAAAAGATGGCAGCAGAAAAAATGGATAAACAAGATAAATTCTACTGCAAATTGTGGATAGCAGTATAAAAAGTGCGGAAAAAAAGCTCTTTAATATGCAGAAGTTAACAACTTCTGTTAGCAATCTCCAACATTAAACAAAAGATCCACCCAATAACCATCCAACTTCAACAACGATACCAAAAGATTACACCTTTAACATTGGTTGGTGAAGTTAAGAAAGAGGAATTGGTGAGAACAGAAAAGACACAGTACTTGAATCACAAAAAAAAACCAGAACACCTAGTCTGATGAACTTATCACGAACTACCAGATCCGAGAGATCTTTCCCATACTTTATTACAAATCTTTTTGGAAGCAGCTGGTACAAAAACCAAATAAAGTTAATCGCCTACCAATTTTCAAGTAGAATACATTGAAATGATACAGCCCAGATTGCTCTTCCTACCCTACAGAAAAAACCCAATTTTTTAACTATCTAATCTAGCTGATCGACACAGTAAATGATACTAATTCAACCCAGATTGTTCTTACTACCCCAAGCTAACCAATTTACAAGTTCTAGTTATTTCAATTAGAACCAAACAAATTCTCTCAATTTCAGGCAAAAAAAACAAAAAATTGATAAACAAGGAGTGATGTTTTCCGTTTGGCAGCCAACAATTCTTTTATTCTTCGCGCGAATAACCCTGTGCCTAGCTCTCTTTCACGCCTTCTCCAAAGCCAACTGAGGAGTGCTACAGTACATTTTGCTAGAATAGCTAGCCAAATTCTCTGCTTTTTTTTTTTCACTTTCATTGGCTATTATAGCTAATGATTGGGTTTGGCTAGCATGGGTATTATATGGATGCTTTGGAATCCTGAGAAAATACCACCCTTGGTGTTGTCAAATTCACTCCAATGCCATTGTATATTCACTCCCATTTTATTATCATTACTATTATTTGATATGATTGATCTCTTGCATGACAAAAATAGCATATTCTCTTACATTATTGTTGGTCGGTCTATGCACGGTGAGTGCTGCATTTATGAAATGTAGCCCAGTGTATCAACTTTTTACCTCAGTTGGTTTTCTGGACTATCACAGAAGGTTATGTTTGAAAAACAAAAAATTACCAGTAATTCATGCATGCAGTCACAAGAAAAAGGCTATTAATTTGCCAAAAAAAAAAGATAACAGAAAGAACATCAAGAATTCGCTGAACTCTAACATTTAATTAGCAATTATATGAAAGATCTGGTCGAGCCATTCTGTTTCTCAATGAGGTTCATAAGCATCTTAAGAGGTTCATGGTCCACCAACTGAAAGGTTGATTTGAGTAGAGTTTATTCCTAAACACGACTAGCCTACATACTTGCAAATTCATAATTGCAAAGATGAAGCAACTGTGGCCTTAGCACCAAGACTACGAGTGTGTTTGATATTGCGGTAGCTGTTGTGGTTGTGGTTTGAAAAAAATTATTTTATAAAAAGTACTTTTAATTGAGGTTGGTTTGAAAAAATAGGTGTTTGGTTAAAACTGTGGTTGAAATTGAGGTTGAATAAAAAGTAGTTTAATGTGTTTGGTTAAGAATGCTTTTGAAATTAAAGTTATAAAATAATTTTAAAATATATATATTAAAATTGATGGTTTTTAATTTAAATGTTGTAGATTTAACTATTGTTATTACTTCATGAAATAAATAATACTTTATATAAAATATTTTTTATTATGCCATTAAACCATCTACAATTTCATTACGTACAAAATTCATTCGACAAGAATTACAGTTTCTATTATTTTTTGAGCGTGCAATAAAATTAGATAAAATATTATTAGGAATAAAATTGATTTGGTATTACAGTGCGAGTGAATTTAATTCACTCTACACTAGTTTTTCGGAAAAAAAAAATATTGTTTACATGACAATGCGAGTAAATTTAATTCACTCTAAACTAGTTTTTTTAAAAAAAAATACAAAAACTAAACACACTGAAAAGAAAAAAAAAAGTTCACGCGAACAGTGCAAGTGAATTGCATTGTGCACGTTAACATAGAATTTCAAAAAGCAGCTATGAGCTGCTTCGTCAAATTCGCGTGCAAAACGTGAATTTGCATGGAACCCATCAAAATTAAATTGCGTTTTTGACATAACCAAACATCATGTTTGCTGTGGTTGCTTCAAACGTAAAAGCAATCACGCAAACAAACGGCTTCTACATCGGGCCACAGACAGTGCCCACATCAAGTCTCGTAGATTGTAAGTGTCAATTATGTCTTAACATTTTGGCCTTGGTTAGTAACTCTTTACATTTTATTGTAAGTGCTATACTGTAATTCCTACAAATTAAATAATGGTGCTTTTGGGATGTATTCAGGTTTGAGAAATCCACTTAAACTGATGAGCTATGTGACTCCATTGATGGCGATTGCAACTGCTCTTCTTTCTCTTGTTTTTTTTTTTTTAATGTACAGATAATATTCAAACTATTATAAGAAACAGAGAGAGGGAAACAACAGGAAGTAAAATAAAAGGAAGCAAAGCCAGAAACAAATAATTAATAAAAGGATACACATCTCATCCTCCGATGGATTTGAGCGCAGGGAATATTTCCCCATGTTGTTGGGCTGCATGGTATTCAAGGCAACAAGAAAGATGATTAGTTAAACTAAGAAATTGATGAATCATACTCTTAATCCAAAGCTATTTTAATTAAGACTGATTTGGGATTTTTGAACAATATTATTCAAGCTTTTATTAAAACTATGCAGTAGAATCACCCATTCTTATTAGCTGAAGATGTCTATTTCGTGGATATATACTAAAATAGCACAAATAAATAAATAAATAAAAGAGTTGTCCTAAGCATAGTTTTCAGACCCAGCCTGGTGACCGGCCCGGTCCAAGGCCCGGGTCCTGGGTTTTGACCGGGTCACTGGGTTGTCCGAGTCAATTCTCTTTTAAAAAAAAATCAAAATGACGTCATTTTAGTAAAAAACAAAAAAAACAAAAGTTAACGGATCGCAACCGGGTTTTTGACCGGGGCGCCGGGTCAGCAGGGTCACACCGGGTTGTTCCTTCCCCTATTTTTTCTTCAATCCGGCCCGGTTCCAGCCCCGGGTCGGCCGAGTCCCGGGTTGATCCGCCTAGCCAGGCCGGGTTTCAAAACTGTGGTCATAAGTACATAAGAAGCGACTTGCAGCCAATTATTATTGTTGTTCCCGTATTAAACGTTTATGAATTAAGAGAAGTTCTGAAAACTGTCAAAGGAGAAACTAATTTATTTTTGTATTTTAAAAATATTTTTGAAAAGAATTGAAATTTTTTTATTTTTTTCTTTAAATTAATATTATTTTGGTGTTTTTAGATCATTTTGATGTGCTGATATCAAAAAATAATTTTTAAAAAATAAAAAAAATACATTATTTTGATACATTTCCAAATAAAAAGCACTTTGAAAAATATTTGCAACCACACTTCCAATCATGCTATAAATTGAAGAATTAAATAAAAGAGTTTCCTAAGATTATAGATAGAGTGCTAAAACTAATTAGGCAACACTTTTCAATTAATAAATAAATAGATAAAAAAAAATGTGATGACGAAATTAAGAAATAGGATTAGCTAGTAAAAGAAGAACACATTACCTCATCTGTGATGGTTGGGGTATGAGAGGCGTTTGACTCTGTTTTTTTCGGTTTGACTCGGTTTTTTTCGGTTTTAGCTAGGTTTTGGCTCGGTTTTTTTCTGATTTTTTTAGGTTTGGGTTCGGTTCGGTTTTTTCGGTTTCAGGCTTAAAAAACCAAAACCAAACCGGTCGGTTTTTTTAAAATTTTAATCGGTTTAATCGATTTTTTTTCACGATTTGATTTTTTCGGTTATTTTTTTTCCAGTTTTCTTAGTTTGATCGGTTTTTTGATTTTTTTCTCACCCTTAATTTGTTTTATCTTCATTTCCTCCTTCTCCTCCTTCCCACTCTTAAAATCTTAATAATCTATAATAATTATGATTGATTGAAGATGTTTCTTGTTAAAATATTAAAATGATTATTATAAATTATGGTTTTGATTTTTATGAAAAAAATAGTTGTAATTTTAATTTATTTTTTATATAAAAATTATCTTGGTTTTTAAAAAATGAGTACATTTCTAATTTTTCATTAAGAAATAAAAAATAATAATTAACTAAAAATAAAAAATAATAATTTGTTTTTATCACTAAACGCACCCTGATTATGGCAAAGGTCCCTCTCTCTTAACTTTCTTTGGTACGTAACTACTGTTGATTAATATAATAATAATAATAAAAAATGGATGGGTTTGTCAGGATTAGATCATGCAAGTACCAGTGCTAATGTTGCCACGTTCTTAGTTTCTTTATCACTCTTGCAAGGTTCTTAGTTTTTTATTTAAAAATAAATTTAAATAATATTTTTTAATTTTTAAAATTTATTTTTAATATTAACATATATCAAGTCTAAAATATTAAAAAATATTAATTAAAATAAAAAAAATTAATAATTTTTTTAAATATTTTTTAAATACAAAAACAATCAGCAGCTTTATCTCTTACAGATCAGAGATGGATGTGAGCTCAGTCAATTCGACATGTCGTTGTTTCATCTTTGCTTCTGTTGGATGGTCTTCTTCATACCTTCAATATCCTATCCATGATAACCTTATCCACTGTTTAAAAACACTGTACTGTCAAATATACCCTTGCCATTTCCGAATATTGGATCATAATTTATTGCAAAACAAATGGAAAATTGATCAAATGTATTGTCTTTTTTTTTTCTTATCTAGAATTGTCAAATGTGTACGTACCATAAGAACTTTCTTATTATTTCAATGGAGACATTCAAGAATGCCAAGCCACCTACTATATCCTAAAGTTCATCAATGACAGGGCAATTGAATCCGACAAGAAGACACTCCCAGGAATCTAAGAAATTTCTTCGCTCCCTCGTTTTATAGATAGCAATCTTAACTGTTTGTTTCACGTAACCAACCACTGTGCTTGTCGTTAGCGTTCTTTGAGGTTTCTGTCTATAAATGGCTACAACACACCACTCTGTTTCCCACTGTGGATTTAGGCACTGTGAGAGTTTTGGTGGTTTCTTATTCAACTTCTATTAAAGATCAAAGAAACCCAGAAATGGATGACCGTGATGATGATGATGATGCATATGCAAAACTTGTAAGGAGAATGAACTCTCCAAGGTATTTCATATCTCTCCCATCTGTTCACTGGTCGTAGAAATTATAGTGCTTTTTTTATTACATGACCCTAGCTTATTATGTGGTTGCAGAGTTGTGATTGAAAATGATGCTTGTGAGCATGCCACAGTCATTCAGGTAAATTACCTTGAACTTTCAAAAATGTGAGAATGTTATCTTTCTTGTTTTTTGTTATCCACTAGTTTCTTATCCATAGTCTTAATTTTTATTTTGTTCTTTGTTTAGTTGGATACTGTCTACAGGCAAGATACTCTACTTGAAGTTGTTCAAGTTCTCACAGACCTAAACCTTGTAATAACAAAAGCATACATGTCTTCTGATGGAGGGTGGTTCATGAATGGTACAGTTAATTGAAAACTCTTCTCAAATAAATGATACCCTCTTTCTTCCTTCAATTTGACTGTTGAGTTCGATTTTCAGTGTTTCATGTGACTGATGATGATGGAAACAAAATCAGAGATGAAGGCATCCTCAACTGCATAAAGAAGGTATTTAATTTCTCGCTTATTCTCTCTGTTATATGAAAATCCTTTTTTTTATAACTGTTTTGCTTGCTTTTCAGGCTCTTGAGACTGATGCATATATGGTTAAATCAATGGGGAAGATGCTTCTTTCTAAAGAGCATACTTTAATTGAACTGACCGGCACTGACCGGCCTGGTTTGCTGTCAGAAGTATGTGCAGTGCTGACTGACCTGAGTTGCAATGTCGTCAATGCGGAGGTTTGGGCACACAATGCTAGAGCAGCAGCAGTCATACACATTACAGACCAGTCAACTGGAACTGCAATTGAAGACCCAAGGCAGCTTTCCCTGATAAAGGAACTTCTTTATAATGTCCTAAAGGGTCTAGGCGATTATAGGACGCCAACAGTGTCCATTTCTTCTCCTGGGGAAATACATATAGGGAGAAGGTTGCACCAGATGATGTTTGCTGCCAGGGATTTTGAAAGGCCTGTCAGTGTGGATGACATTAGGGTGAGGCCATACGTAACAGTATCTGACTGTCCCGATAGAAACTACACTGTTGTTACAGCGAGGTCCGTCGACCGGCCAAAGCTATTGTTCGACACCGTGTGCACTCTAACTGACATGCAATATCTGGTGTTCCATGGCACAGTCATTACTGACAGCGACGAAGCTTATCAGGTATTTATAGACATGATCCCTTTCAGTGGAGTTCCTAATTATATATGACCTAAGAAGCACCGTTTTTCATTTGTTCAAAATGCTGAAGACAGTTGATATGATTGCAGGAATACTATATCAGACATGCCGATGGACTCCCTATGAGCTCAGAAGCGGAGCGACAACGTGTCATGGAGTGTATTCAGGCAGCCATTGAAAGGCGAGTATCAGAGGTATAGCTGCACCTCTTTTTGAGATTTATATTTTCGCAGTTCATATAGCACATTTTCACAGGCTGCTCGCCCTCTTGCAGGGACTACAACTTGAGCTGTTCACAGATGATCATTTTGGACTTCTCTCAGATATTACAAGGATACTTCGTGAGAACGGTTTATGCCCCAAAAGGGCAAAAATTTCGACTAAGAATGGGAAAGCAAGACATAATTTTATTGTCACAGATGTGTCTGGCAACCCTGTTGAACCTAAAACTATCTATTTGATCCGGCAGCAAATGGGACAAACCGTGATACAGGTGAAAGGGAATTTAAGTATGTCTCCGAAATTTCCCCAGGAGACACCAAGAAGTTTCCTTTTTGGGAGCTTTTTCAAATGCCCAAGTTTCCAAAATTCTAGACTCATCAAATCCCTTTCATGATATGCGTTTGCAGACATTGCAAAATCGACGGAACAAGTTGTTCCTTGAAGGACTCCATTTCAGTGGGACCATAAGTCATAAGTGACTTCAAGCACATGCATACATCAAAAAGAACTTCAAAGCTAATTGTTAGTTTACATGGCTTGTGTACAGCTATTGTACAGATTGCATTGGGTTTGTAATAGTGATAGAATGATTGTAGAGATGAAGATCATTAATGAAAAAGAGGCAAATATGTTTTAGCAATGATTTCTTTTCGCACAGCACTGGCTCAATTTTCTACAAACTGTTTCTCTCAAGCTGCACCCAGGATAGTGCTCTGTTGCAGTGATACCATGTTCATGGTATTGAGTAACCTCAATACCATACTGAACAAACTTCCATATCATATCCATTAATTCCTACTTTTAAGCTCCAAAGCAATTTAAAAATAGGATAAAGCAAGGCTCCTGTAGGTGTTAACGAAGAAATTCCCGCAGAGCAACCAACGTTGAAACAATCGACACTAGAAAGGTAAACTGGATTTTTCAACTAAAACTTGATCACTATACAAGTTAAGAAATCCCTAAACTGTCATGATCTATGTCTGCGAATCTCATGGGACATCACCATGCTTCCTAATCCAACATCTCTCAAGAAAATGAATCTTGCAATATCAAGATGAAAAAAGTACGAGGCACAAGTGATGCACAAGGCGATTACCTGGTAGAACGCAAATGAACTGTTCTAAAACTGAAGTGAACTATTAGCGTTCCAAAAGCCCTTTAGAATTTCATAATGCATACAAAACGAGCAATAAAAACCATATCCAACCTGCACAAAATACTGTCTAAAGATATAAACAGTCGCCTTCCACTACAAACCATCCATGTCAAAATCAACTCTTAATTAGAAGGGTATCAAGACAAGTCCCTCAGTACTCATTAAGTTTAATTACCAACACAGAATTACCGATGGACTGTAAAAATTAATAAATATTTAATTATTTATTGGTAATTTTATTGATAAAAAGCCCAAAATAAAAGATGAGAATCTCTAATTTCATTTGTCAACAGTGTTTTATTCTTCTTGTTTACTTCTTCTCTCTTCCCCCCTTCAATCTTTCTCTCTTCGTCTTCTTCCTCTCTTCTCTCTCTGTCAACTTTTTCTCTCTGTCTTCCCTCTCATTCTCATCACCTCTCACTCCATCCTCAATGCCAGACAAGTCTTCATCCTCCAAGCCTCCGCGCCAAGTAAGCCTCTTGCCCTTCCTTTTTTTTTTTTTGCCAATGTTTGTTGAGAGAGTCTGGGTACTTGAATGTTGGTTATTTGCTTCTGTTTATTTGAATAATGTTTTTTTTATGAATAAATTATGTGTTATACTACAGGAAAGTACAGAAATATCCCCATCATGATGAGGTGCTCAAATGGTCATTAATTGAAGAGTAATCATTTTCGGTTTGGTTCGGTTTTTATATATAAAAAAAGCAATTAAATTGAATTTTTAAAAAAAAAACCAAAACCGGTTCAAACCGGCCGGTTTCGGTTCGATTCGGTTTTTTTATAACAAAAACTTGTTCAAACCGGTTTGGCTCGGTCTTTTCCGGTTTGGCTCGGTCTTTTCCGGTTTGGCTTCGGTTCGGTTTTTTCATTTTCAGGCTTATAAAACCGAAACCAAACCAAACCGGTCGGTTTTTTTAAATTTTTAATCGGTTTAATCAGTTTTTTTCACGATTCGGTTTTTTTGGTTATTTTTTTCTGATTTTTTTGCTCACCCCTAATTATTTGCTTCTGTTTATTTGAATATTTTTTTTAATGAATAAATTATGTGTTATACTATTAAACTTAGGAAAGAATAGGAATACCCCCTTTATAATTAGGTGATTGATCGCTAAAAAAGTGAAAATAGGTGGATAATGGTTAGTTTTAGGTTAGAGAACATGGTTTTAAAACAATATAACTAGTTTTAAAGTGTAGGTCACTTAGTACGTTGGGATGTATATAGAGCATAGAATGAGAAAATTATGAGGGCTAATTTTTTTAAAAAAAGTATTAGTCATAAATAAAATTAACTGGTTTGTGATTTTATTTATTAATATGTATTTGCATGTAATAAATTTTGGGTAGTCTTCTATATAAGAAAGGTGCTACTTTTTTTTTAAATAGGATATATTGAAAATATTATTACATGTTTTATGCTTTGATTTGTTTAGATTATGAAGAGAAGGTCATTAGTGAGTAATACGGAGAAGAGCACTGCTAGTTATTCTAGAAACGCTTTTAATAACCTTAAGTCGTTAGGTGCTAACCATAACCAAGCACTTGAGGCACAAACACCCTCTCTCAATGCAGGCTCGTAGAGTGTGATGCCACCTCGTAAAGGGGGTGTCTCTTATAAGAAGCAAGTATACACTATGAAGTACATTGTTCAGTGGAAGCTCAACCACAACATGTAAGTTTGTTTTTATTTCCTACATGATTAAAAAATAAACAACAATGAATACTTGTTTAATAATTAATTTCCAAGAATGAATGGGATTTCAAGTTTATAAATATGAAGGTTGCTCGCACCATAACATCGACAATAAAATCGTCGATGCAAGTGCATTTATTTTAGTGGAGTCAGGTTTTCAAGAATCTTGAATGGAATGATTGATACTTGGTTTGGAAAGTTCAAGGTTAATATATACAAAAAAAAATTATTATTTTAATTTGGTCAATTTTTTAATTTTAATGAACTAATTATTTTATAAATTGACGTACAAGAAAAACTTTTACTGGGAGAAGGTTGACAACGCAGTTGCCAGAAGGGTGTGAGAATCACAGCTCCATTAGGTAAGATTAAATTCAAAATATTATATTTTTTAAAACATTCAAATTTTATTTTTTCATTATCTTAACCGATAATTTATTTCTACCATATAGGTTGCGTGATTTCTGCTATGAGCCGCAAAAAAAATCAAAGAAATATGAAAAAAAAAAAAAAAAGATCTTCCAAGCTGGGAAGACATGGCCGTGTAGAGGGATTTCAAACCTCCACACGTTTCGGAGGCTATCTAGGAAGCTTATATCCAACACGTGATGTCTGAGCATTTAGTGCAGCGGTCGCAATCCAGTGCAGAGAACCAGAATAAGGAGATTCATGGTTCAATTACCATGGACATCGACAGATCTATTCTGTACGTTTCGCATGCGAAATGGATGGTAGGATTATATTTTATTGTATACACTTTTTTAAATTATTGTTTTATATGAAAATGTTTAATTAACAATAACTTTCTTTTAATTTGCAGGTTATGGTTCTTGGACACAGTCTAAGATCGATTGAGCTTTTTGTTGAAACTCACATATGAAATGAGAACCGTCGGAAAGGGTAGCTCGTGGATAGCCGAGCTTAGAAATTTGTAGTAAGTTGGATTTCAACAATTTTTTTAAGTTATTATTTTTTAAAATTTCTCAACTGTTTTTTTTTTATCAAGAAACATATAACATCCAATTGCAGGAGAGATATGGGGATGATTCTTCGACCCATGCAAAACTTGATCCAGATTTATGGTTGGAGGTAAGATCGTCTAGTGGACTCGATAAAAATCAAGTTTACGGTATCTCAAACACTACGACCGAGGATATACGAACGGATCGTAGTGTGTTGATCGTTGGTTCCTTGCAATCGGGTTAGAGCTCTCAATCTTCAGCTTTCCAGGCGATTGTACGAGAATAAGTTGAAGCTCAAACAACTTGACTTAGTGCTGAGATGACCCAACTTAATTCTGAGACGATCAAACTTAGGCGATTATACGAGGAGCTGTTTTCCACCCTCACTGGAACATGTGGTCAACCTTGTTGCCCACCTGGTCTTTGTGAAGATCCTCCTCCACCTCCTCCTCTTCCTTCAGCTTTTGTCCATTAGATAAATTGTATTTAATAATATTTTTTAAATTAATAATAAAATTTTTATTTTTATTTTAGTTTTCTTCTTTTAAAATTTTTTATGTTTTGTTTATTTTATTTTTTAAAAATATTAAATACAATATTAATGGAAAAACCAACAAAATTTGAATCACAAACAGAATTACTGACAAACTGAGTTCCATAGAGTTATTCCATCAGTGATTATATTACCGAGAGAATAGAAATTACCAATGACATGTTTTTCGACGACAAGTTACTATTCGTGATTCCATCGGTAAAAAGTTTTTCCAACATAATTATTATTTAAATACCCGATAGAATATTTAATCAGTATTATGCAATATTCTGGTTGTGTTCTAACTTTTAACATCAAACCAAATACACTCAAATTAACTTGAATAAATTGTAAAATATCAACCCTAAAGGTAGGTTTGATAAGAGATTTATAGTAATTCTCGAGTTTTTAAATTCGAATAATAAAATTAATATATAAGAGAATTTATTACCAAATCACACCGGACCAATTTGGATGTGCATTCTTAATAACAATAATTCATACTAGGTGGTTCATGAATGGTACAGGTAACTGTGAGGGTAATGATCAAGGAACAGCTTTCTTTAAATCATTCAAAGATTATGAAGATCTGGACGCAATTTAGTAGTGGTGGTTGTATTCATCACAAAGTTGGCACTAGATTACTTCCTCGCCAAGTGAACAGAGGAGAAGAAGTTGAAAAATAAGCATGTTGCTGCCATGGTCGCGCACAACTAAAATTGCGGCCTGCGGGCACATAACCACGTCGTGGCAAGGTGAAGCTATTATTTCCACAGGGGCTGCCTAACAGAAAAGGAGAAGAGGATATAGTTTTAGAAAACCCTAAGATGATATGGTGGCAGCCCTCTCCCCATCGGTACCTACCGCCTACTAATTCATAGCGGCAACAGGAGCAAGTATTGCTTTCTTGCGGCCACCTGGTGATACAATGTCGGTGGTAAACATGACAACACGGCATCCGAGCAGCTCATTACCAGACTCAAATTCTTTCATGCGAACCGCACAAACTCCCATGGAAGTCAAAGCTTCTGCCTATTCGGAGATCAAGTACGTTTAAAAATATAATACTTATTATTTTTTAAAATATTTTTTATATTAAAATATTTTTTTTATTTTTTAAAAATTATTTTAATATCAGATATCAAAATATTTAAAAATACTAAATAAATTAATTTGAAATAAAAAAAATTAATCTTTTTTAATAATACTTTTAAAATATAAAAACAAACAAGTTTTAAATTAGTTTATTGACTAATTAGTATTGCCAATTGAAACGTCAACAATTTTAGTCACCGCCAGCTCTCTGTGGGCTGATAGTCGGATCGGACGAGCAGGTACGGACACCAGGAGCAAACCATGTAGATTGTGGATCAGCCTATCTATCTTTCCATTTTACTCATAAATAATAATAATAATAATAATAGTCGTGTTTAGTCAAAACTAGCATAAGTTTATTGACTAATTAAGAGAGATGTGATGGTTAGTAGGCTTCCAAAAATCATGTTAATCCAGTTTGTTCAAACTAATCAATCAGATAGGGGAGTGACAGACTTGCTACCTTATTCTCTCATGTCTCAAATAAATACCAGAGTTCTGTTTGCCAAGAAAAAGAAAAAGAAAAGAAAAGAAAAGCTGATGACTTCTACAAATGGCTGCGTAAAAAGTCCGGTGGCAAAGCTTTCAGCTTTCACAAACAACTGACTGGCATGGCATTAGCATGGTTCTCTGTTGAGCTTACGTTTTTAAATGACAACACTATATGAAGATGATATTTTACCTTGCAGGCCTTGTTTAAGATGTTTAGACAAGCTCAAAGCTATGTGCAGATTAGACAGGAAAATATCTGTCACCAAACTTGAAATCTCTGTAAGTTGTTGAAAATTGGATAACCAAACCAAAATCAGAGTTAACCAGGTAGCTTGCTTACTTCATCATGACGAGATTACAGGGTAGCCAGTTGTTCAGGATTATGTTTATAGAAAGAAGTTTGAGACGATTGTGGTGCTGCACAGACTGGAGCTTGCTAAAACAGAAACAAAGTTCAGAAGCAGCAGTAACGGTAGACCTGACGACCCAAAATTTTTACGTTCATTCAAACCTTCTGCCACATGTCCATGATTTTTCCAAGATACAAGATCCCCCATCTTTAAAAAATACAAATGAGAGAGGATTGAATGAACATAAACAATGGATCTGAACACAACAAAGAGTAGCCAACCAAACTGATTTTACAGTTTCTTGTTGCTGTATACAGGCTTGGGCAATTTACTTTACAAAGGGAGAGGATCTAAAGTGTAGTGTCCAAGCCTCCCAGTACGATAAAGATTGAGCAACTTAGCTGAAATCTTGGTTTGAGAATCGTTGCCTGGTTCCAAAGAAACCAGGAAAGCTTCTCTCAACGCTGTGAATTGCACTTCAATTAGCTCCTCCAAATCCTTCTCATTTTGTACATTTCCATCTAAAATAGAAATAGATTCAAGCAGAGTCCGACGTACCCTATTCACCATGAAATCCTACAATAACAATAATAAATGTCATTCTCAGAATAGGAAGAAACAAAATGAAACGAAGTCATAAAACTAATCATATAATTGCTTGATGTGCATAGATAGAAGGACTATTGCTTTTTTTCTGGGATTACTGTTAGATTACACATTTACAGTAAGCGAGGCTACAGCTGGTACTGATATCATGGATTCATGCCATGCAGACTACCACCTACTTATTGATCTTTTGGCATAGTCTAAAGATACTTCAATTTTGCATTTCAAGTTCAGAACATGAATCGTTCAACATCTACAAGTTCTTTTATGACGATCATCTCAAGAAAATAATAATAAAATGAACATTTTAAAAGTTTTGAGGAACAAGGAAAGAGTAAAGACAACAAATCTTCAGATCCCCCTTCCATAGAGGCACATAACTGTGTATTCAAATAAGCTATTTACAGCACAATTGCATACCAAATTATATTAGCCATTTCTAATAAACATCAGATAAATGAAAGACCCTTGAATGTATTTCTAAAACGAATGTACCTGATTGATCATTTTTTTATCATATGAGAAGTCGAATAAGAAAAATTAAAGAAACTCGAATAGAAATCCTGATAAAGTACAGGTATGGAAAATGGTTATCTTAATTTGTATCGAATTATTTTATTTATTTACTTATTATTTATTTTGGGTTCTTTCATCTGCTACAACTAGAGTAGCCTTTCTCTATCAGTCCTCAGGACTACACCAGTCAAATTCTTCTTATAATTCTTCGAAGTCCTTCTCTCTCTTTCAATTATTTCCTAGAAGAACACTTGCAATTCAATTTACTACAACATCATCATAAGCTTCTTTTTTTTCAAAACTAAATAAAAAAGATCAAAGGACAACTTATAACCAAATAAAATTAGAGAAGATACCAAATACCAATACCTGAGTGTGATCGGAGGGATATTGCCTTTTTCGTTTCATGTTTAACTTTGAGTCACTTGAGCCTTCTACTTCCTGCCCTGTAAATGATTTGTCATTTCCATGTGTGGATAACCTTTCCCATTTCTTATATCCATCACTTGTGTTGAGAATAGCAAGAAAATATCGAGCAAGTTCTTTTTCCCCAACCAAGTTTTCAATTGCTCCTATTTTAAGGGAAATAAAAACCTCAGCTGAGATTGTGGAAAAATTTGAAAATTCAAAAGTATCTCACAATCCTAATTTATAAAACCATATGGATAAGCTGATCAAGAGGCTTTCATAATAATTTTAAGTTTAATGCAACCAGTGGACAAACATATCACTCATTTGCACGGCGGAATGAAAGGGTTTGCATAGTTGTACCTGTTAAAGCTAGCTTGGTGCAGACTTCAGAGTCATGAATCTGGGGAGGTAAAATTCCTGGGGTATCCAATACATAAATATTGGGATGGCTACCAATCTGGAAAATGAGAGGCAAATTTCAATAATAATATGACAACTTGATGCAGATAAATGGAAGGAATAGTTAAGTATGGGAAAGTGGGGATTGTATGCCCTATTTGGTTACTGTCCTTTATTCTTAAACCGTATTTCTAAAAGCAAAATGAAAAAAAACAATGACAAAATTGTTTTCATGTTGAACATATAAGAATCATATGTCAAACAGTGCTCTAAAATAGTTTATATAAACTTAAAAAACAGAAGTGTTGTCAAAGTAGTATTTGAAAACTTAAAATGGTATGCCCTGTTAATTAAAAAAAAAGGTGTTTTGGATACAAGCTTTCAAGCAACAGTTTCCAGAAGCAATCAGTCAAATGGGTTTTCTGATTTAAAGAATACATCCCAGAAATCAATTTCAATCACAAATAGTTCTTTGATCCAAAATTCCATTCTCCATCCTTGGTTTCCTGGCTACAAAGAATGTCACACTGTAAGCAAAGGATACTCACCTTCAAACTGCTAATGTTTTTTGTTTCTCCGGGATGAGGACTCACAATTGTATGTTTCAACTTTCCTTTCTCTACGAAAGCCAATATTCTCAGAAACTTGGATGTATTCAAAATTTCCCATTGCAGACAATGAAAATAAGAATTTAGATTGTTGAATTACCTGCAGCACTAATCCTCCCAAGCTGATGCAAAGAGTTGGCAAGAGCCGACTTACCAACATTAGGTATCCCAATTATCATCATTGTAGTGGTATGACCGGAATGATCAATCCTTTTCAATTCTCTAACTTGGGCTTGTAAGAAATTGAGGAACTGCGAGAAGTGATCCGACGTAACAATGTGGCATTGTGGCATCCATCAGGAACTCTGTAATGTGGGCTAAAAAAAAAGAGGGAGAGAGAGAAGAGCAAAATGCATGTAGTGAAGAACAGAAAAAGAAACCTTTTTGACGTCTTCCTTGTTATGGGAATTGACTCCATAAGAAATGCAGTTTTGTTGTTCAAAATACTTGGTCCACTCCTTGAGTTGGGAACGATTAGCAAGGTCGGTCTTGTTCATTACTATAATACGGCGAAGAGAGGAAGGCGGGAAGTTGCTCAAAAGCTGACAGTGGGATGACAAAGGAATCTAAAAGAAAAGAAAAGTATACATACAAATTAAGTCAGACATATCATCAAACAGTTGGTGTGGTATGGTGGTGCATGGTGGTGCATGGTGGTGTTACCCGGGCATCTCTGACTTCAAGAATGAAATCAACTAATGGGATTCTTTGAGCGATGGCATGAGACGCAGCTGCCATGTGAAGGGAGTACCATCCTGATTTTGCTTTCTTTAATGCTTCTCCTATTTCCTTCAATCCTATACTCCTACTTGCCATTCCCATTTCTTCTTCTTCTTCTTCTAATAAAGAAAGGGTTGAGGCATTAGGCAATGTGATTCGAAATTCATAAATAAAGAAGGATTAGTTGGTAGTATATTGGGCTTCGTTATTGCCCAAATGGAAAGGAGCAATAAGCTGAGACCACTTCTGATCTTGAGGTCCACAGACCAAACCCATCCAACCCGCACTACACGGCAGGTTATATATATATTTTAAAAAAAATTATATATACAAGTTTTTTTTTATGTATATTCATAAAAAAATATAAATATAAATCAAAATCTTATATACAAATATAATCAAATAAATCAAAAATAATAAAAATTATTAACAATAAACGAAGATAAAAATGAAGAATTGATAAATATATACAGATCAAAATCTACAAATATATATATATTGTTTTATATATGCCTATTAAAATCTATAATTATATTTTTTTATATTTTGGAGTGGAAAATATTATTTTAATATATTTTTAAGTGAAAAATATTTTAAAAAATAATTATTACTGTATTCTCAAATAATAATTTTAAAAATTGAATTTACAAAAAAAAAATGGAGGTGTGTGTGTATATATATATATATATATATATATAAAGACACATACACACACTCCCATCATCATCTCTCACTTCACTTATATTATTTCTTTTCAAGCTTTCCTAACCTTGTCTTCATCCCCTTTTAATTTCTTTATGTAAACAAATTTTTCTTAACCTGTATTCCAAGGATACAGGTTAATTAACATAATTAGAATGATTTAATTTCTATACTAAGGAAGCATGAGTTTTCCACGAAATAAATCAATTAATTATATGAGCCCCTGACGAATTTGAAAATAAGTTAAATCTAGGCTTGCCGTCTGACCTGTCGAGTTAATTTGTAACTCGGGGTCCTTGGCGGGGGGGGGGGGGGGGGGGGGGGGGGGGGGGGGGGGGGGGGGGGGGGGG